>JADMIO011204614.1_pt1 | contig 71471 bp, 58 predicted proteins | sample 8958161 | NCBI WGS metagenome assembly JADMIO01 (sample SAMN16585339, study PRJNA669376) | soil metagenome | isolation source: Crop rotation soil | place: USA: Cullars Rotation, Alabama | collected 2011 | reverse complement strand
CGCGACAACTTGTCCACGTGGAATTCTAAGCTTAGGATCCCAATGTGCTGGAAAGTAATTTTAATTAATAATAAAAATAAAATGCATGAATTTACTAGGATAAATTGTAGTATAAATTATTTATTAAAATTTTAATTTTCAGGCACAAATAGCTACAATTTTGTTAAATAGGAAGGTCGATATTTTTCTTATTTTATAACATTGGCCATAAAATATTTTTATAAATTTATTTCGTTCGCCTTCAAAAAATAGCGCAGCGTCACATCATATATTTTTTTTAATTTCGAGTTCCCGCCTGGACTTCTGATGCAATTCCCATTTCATTAATGTACCAAAGGTCCGACTTAATGAGATTGTAGCTAGAAATGCATAAATTTATAAATAGTGTCAAAGTGCAGCACATTGGGTACGTCTTCAAGCGCAATATCTGTAGAATCTCAATTTACAGCAGCTGTTAAATCTCACTCACTGTACCTAAAATTATTACAAATGCTACTTGGAGCATTTTTCGCTTTATTGGCCGTAGGCATTGTATGGCTGACTTATTGTGGTTGTAAATATATTGATCGTATACCTGCGTCTCGGGACAAGTTCAAAGTAGCCGCTTCTACTCGAGGGCAAAATATGGAACGTGGTGTAGCTGAGAAGACAGCCGACCATATTGATCAAGGAGTCCAGTCCCACCATTTTAAAATACCGAAAAAACGGTATGATGCTGAAAATCGTTTTAATGATTATCTCGACGAAGACTACATCATTAGCAACTACAACGTTTCAAATAAATTCATTGGCGAAGAGCGACAGCAGCCAGTTCCTCTTCAGGGTTTCTCACGTGATAGGACATTGAGCACGGGCGCCATAACGGATGAACAAAAAGATTCTGTAGAATTAAATATGCGATCTCGCCATGGTCCTAGCCGAACGCCCCATTCCAGTGATGCACGTGCTCGTGAATTCAGCCGCGACGCCGATCCCACCACTCCATCGGAGAGTTCTCGTTTCAAGGGACAGGCTCTTTGCTAAACAGCTATATTGGAATTGTGATCATATTTTTTTAATAAATCCTTTTCTTCGTTAAAAAAATTTACGCATGGAAGGATGTTTTCAAAATCGGAACACAATCTCGCGAAACAGCACGACTATAATGCACGACATGCTCAAGCATATTGCGAAATGACTTCTAAAGGAGAGAATATCTACACCCTTCCACAATATAGTCTTTCTATGCCATCGCAAAGTGTCGAGATGCCCGTTGAGAAGGCTCCCTTTGCGACGTCTGCGACACATTCTCACAGCTCTCCCTTTCGCTTGATGATGGTGCGTTGCATTTTCTGGACTTATGTCACCGTGCTAACCATCGTTTCCCTGGCCATCATCGTCAATTACAAGACCGTTCTAGCTTGGCTCAGGTCCCTATCCCTGGCCCTATCAGATCTCCGTTTTCTGTAACTGCAATCCACCTGATTATGTTGTTTTTAGACCTTCTTATTGTAGGGGAGTCTTGGTCTGTGTCATGTTAACTGTTATCACCTCATTTCCATTTATTTTTGGCTACGCATTCTCGATCTTTCTCTTTGGGCTTACGTATCCATTCCCCTGGTCTTTCATCCCCGCCTATCTGGCTACCGTTCTTGGCGGCACGCTGGCTTTCATTGCTTGCCAAGCTCTCTTTAGAAAGGGATTTGATATTTCCAGATTTGTTCCGCAACAACAGCATTTATCATGGCGTCTTTTCGCCAAAGACCTTGTCAAAGATCATCCTATTAAAGTATCCAACATAGTTCTAAGAAACTTTGCATTATAAATGGAAGTGCTTATATTTATGCTTTGCGTTGCCGTTTATGTGCTTTATGTTTATTTAATTTTTATCTTTTAGTTTCTCCTAATCCTTCGATTGGCTCCCCTGCCCTTCAACCTTCTGAATCTCATCTGTGCGACCCTCCCCGTCGACGTCATCCACCTGCGACATTTCATCATTGCACTCTCCGTCATAAGCGTACGTATAGTGCTGACACTTTATATTGCTTCTACTGTGTCTGATCTGGCTGCTACCGCCGCCTCAACATCGACAACAGATACGATTACGAACACAAAATATATCCAGGCCAAGTGGATTGAATTGGGGGTGGCTCTTGCTTTTTTCGCTCTTTTCTTTGTTTTTTCTTCTATTTTTTATGTAAAAATGAAAAAAAAATGGTACGCTCCCCCCATCCAGGAGTTGCAGCTGTTTTAATTAATAAACAGCTTTCTTCGAAAGAAACGAATTTCTCCCAACATCAATCTTTTTTCAAAACCTATAAGCAACCAAGCTTCATCCGCCCTATTCACTCTACTTTCAATAGAAGTCTATTTGAACAATATAAGTACATATATACACGATTCAAATATTGTCTTCTATGTAGTCTTTACAAGTCCATTGAAAGTTACATCATATGTCTCTCTTTTTAATCGCAAATGTTCAAGCATTTTTCACTGGTCATTTGTTTCATACAAAGAGTACAAGACAATCCTACTTTTTAAGTACAGAAATATACAAGTACTTTCTATAATACGGCTACTCTTTATATAGTTTATTTACATATGTTACTACATGCATCATCTGTACAAAAATACACACGTCTACTTACTCGCTGATTCGCATACGATCTGTACGTTATAATAGCAAAAGATAAAGTGCTATCAGTGGGATGATTATAAAGCGAGTTACACCCCTATCGCTGTCTTCAGAATTGACCTCTGACATTGATCCAACCGGTCCTTTAGAGCACAATCCCGCATGACAAATCCCTGTCGCATCAAGATCCTTGATAGATAATTTACATGGTGAAAAATCAGGCACAGACAAAGGTCCCGACTTTCCAGATAATTGTTGAACGGAAACTGCCACGCAATTTCCCTGAAAGTTTTTATAAACGGGGAAAAACGAAGTACCCTCATCAAAGTCAATAATGTCACTGCTGTTACTGTTTTTAGGCCCGAGATGAGGTAAATTTTTCGCTGATTGGCGGGAGGTACCCTTTTCAAGACAAACTACGGAGCATCCTTGATAAATATCGCATTGTTTTGAATACTCTAGCCCAAGTTGTTCGCATAGAAGTTCCCTAGACCGACAGATACCATCAAGACAAACACCATTTATTTCAACTGAACTACGACCCTCTCTGGTAACATGGCAAATACTACCGTTGGATTTTCGATTAATAGGGCAACCGACCGATTTCCCATCACAGAACGAAGCCAACTGACATGTAGTCTTTAAAAAATTCAAGCCGCTCTGTTGATTGCAGGGAGTGCCGGCCCCAACTAGAGTGCAATTAAAACAACAAGATCCATTTACATCATCACATTGGGCGCCATCTCTGAGTCGACACGTTTCAGTACAACAAGAAGAACCATTGGGTCGGCCCGAGTCACATTCCTCCCCTTGATCTAAAATTCCATTTCCGCAGAGATTTGGGGAATTGTCCAAGCAAAGAGATTCTTCAGATTTTAAAAACTGCCCAATTGCATCTATAGAACATTTTGACCAGGATTCGGCTACCTGATTACACATAGAACATGAAGTGGCCTGCATGACATTACCAAAAGGGCTACACTCGTTACCCTTTCCATCATGACCAGCATCTAGGTTGTGTGCAATCTCATGAGCAAGCACGAGAGCAGTATTCATCGGATCTGTATGAAAAGCAGCTCTAACGATAGAGCAGCTAGAGCTAGAAGTGCACATTCCGCGAACATATGAGAGACCTTCCACTGTTTCCGCTTCTCTTTCGTAAATATTGCTTCGAAAAGCTCTGCCGGATAATAAGTGAGCATTGTCCCAGACTCTAAATGGTATTCCTTCCGCAGTTACATTATGAGGCAAATATATCGATTTCCAGTCACAAAAGTGCTCCAACAGCTTACTCGCGTCGACGGCTACATCATAGTTTGGGAGAAATCTCTCATAGTCTGTCTCTGTAAACATGTAACTAAGAATAAGTTTAATCTTAAAGCCATGAAATAATGCCCTATCGAATAAATTTTGTGCACCACTGATGATTGCAAGGGTATTTAATTCGAGATCTTCTAAATTTCTATTATATTGCAAATATCGCTGGTAATCATTCACGATGAACATTTCTATATATTTTGTCTGTGGTACTTTTTTTTGCTGTCCGTCCCATTTCCTAGGTGTAAGTGGGCGAAATTCGTTGGTAACCGGTGTTTTCAGGATATTTGAAGTGCCAATGGATCCCGCGAGTAAAGGGTCGTCCGAGTTTCCTAAGTAATGCAAATGTTCACGTTTCCAAGTTTCTCGTAACATCTTTCCAATGAAATCAGTGAGCGTGCTGTCTGAAGACTTACTTGGTTGGGATTCATCCAAATTTTTCGTCTGCAGAGCAATATTAAATCGATCTTCGGTAATCACCGACTCGAAAAAATTAGGAAGATCGTTTTTCTTTGCAGAAAACGTATACAGCCTTTCTAAATCCAAATTAATAAATCCTCTTATAATAGAATTATTGTAATAAATGGCTGACACTTGAGCCAAAGGGAAATTGATAACCTTTCCATGAAAGAAGGAGAATTTATCTGCAAGGAAAGAGTCATTGCACACAAGACTGCATCCAAATAGCACGGTAGTTTCCTACAAAGAAAAATGAACTCGGAGAAAATATAATATGAACGACGAACGGAAAGAAGACAGTCCAATGTTATATTCCGATAGACAAAAGAGAATCCTCTAATATTAGCAGCATTATCACCAAAATTATCGATCCAAAGTTTAATACGGTTGTTTTTGGAAACAATCTGGGATGACGGTTGGAGAGAAGGATCAAAGGGTGTAAAGGACATAAATTCGCCCGATTTTAAAGATGCCAGATTTGGATTAATGGCTTTTGCTCTTAAGACTTGGGTAAAATGATCGTTCAGAGCCCCCTGGCTTTTTATGTCCTCTTGCCTAAAAAGTTCAGGTTTTATATTGGTGTTGGATCCATTGGGCTCAGCTGTAGCATTGGTCGATAGTGTCAGAGACGGGCTTTCCGTGAGAAGAGAATAACTTTCTGTGATACAGAGTGAGCAAAACAACAATAAAAATAATATAACTTCATAAGAAAAGTCCAGGGAAAGATCTACCATGCTATTGCTGTTTGTTCTCAAGAAGTGGTAACTTTTGCAGGGGAATTGATAGAATCATAGACAGTTGTAGTGTGCTGGGTTGTTTCTTTTATAGTATCAGACTTGCCCTTCCAGGAAAATCATGTAGAACAAGCACAAATTACTATACTGTATCGACGTAAAGGGCTTCATCCGATGATCCCATCTTCGGAGATCAAAAGAATGACTAAATTTTTATTGCTCAAAAACTTTCCCAGATTCAAAGTACATGCTTTGTATTTTTAATTCTTACGACAATCTGGATATATGCAATACAATAATTCACAATAAATGGTTCGGCAAAACCGCGGCTAGGGTGGTTCCTATTGTTCGGAAAAAATGATGCTGGACGAAGCAAGGTTAGCGACTTGCTCGTTCTGATGAGACAGTGCAAGATCAAGCTCCATTAAGGATGAGATGTATTGAAAGTATATTTCATCAGTATCTGGAGACCCTTGTCGTCGGGCTATTAGGTCTTGATGGGAGCACTCAAGCCAACCTGCGCGAGTTAGAAAGGGAATGTGATTTTTTGACCCAAGCATCAGCCAGGTTACAGAGGGATGACTTAATAATGTCTTGTAATGTTGGGTCAGATTTTTAAACTCTAATTGATAGGTGAGGTCCCAGCCCAAAAGTCCACGCAGATCTAGGATCAAAGTAGTAGTTTCATTGGATTCAAGAAGAGGAATTATTTGCAAAAAAATTTCAATAATTTGTTCAAAGTTTCCAAAAAATAAATATCCTCCAATTTTCAAAACAGTAACATCGGCCGATAACGTCAGAGGAGGAAAATCGGAAACTGATATTGGGACCTCGGCAAGTTTAAGCACAATATCCAAGAAGGTCAAGCCAAGCCCAATGAAAAGACCTTCACTAAATCCGACAAAAGAAGATATAACAACAATGACCAGAATGGTAAACAGTTCTCTTTTGTCGTATATAAAATGGTGGGACTTAACAAAGGCTTCCCAGAAAAGTTCGATCGTTAAATAAAAAACAAGGAAGACTGGGACAAATTTGGGCAAAAAATCGAATACGTCATAATAGATGAACAATATGCTGGAAAGTGTCAAGACGACAACCAAGTATCCTGCATGTCTGGTCAATTTTCCGCCACTTTGAAAGAAAAGCAATGAATTCGAAAATATAAAGTAGTTCGCCAGACCGCCGCCAAAAAACCCGCAAATATTTGATAATCCGTGAAGTTTTAATTCACGCCGAAGAGAGGGAGATTGATTGGTCGCAGCAGCAAAAGCGGGGACGTTGATGGGAACATTTATTAAAGCGAATGTAATCATTCCAAGAAAGGTTGGGAAAAGTCCCGGAACAAGAGACCAGTCAATTTTTGAAGGCGAAAGGAAATAATTATAGAAGTAAAACATGTCCCAGAAGCCCTCTTTCGTATTGGCTTCTTCGTTTGGTGAAATTAAAATCCAACCGTCGTGACGCGCGGAGCTCACAGAATAATCGGAAAAATAGATGGTCCCATAAAATCCTAAGATGAGCAACACGCAAATCATCGGGATTATAAAAGGATTCCCAGAAGTTATCCTGTGTCTTGAAAAAACCGCAGCAACTAGAGCGGAAAAAAGAGCAATACCAAAAACACAGATAGATACATATGATGATAATACAAGGCCGAGTTTTTCTATTAAAGAAAATTTTTTAAATGACCAGTGTTTGCCAGAATTGTCAAATGGATCTAGCCCAGATATGATGATGTCTATGCCAGTCACGGAAAGAAAATAGCCAATTGCTCCCATGCATCCATAAATGACTTGTCTAAAATAGAATTATCGATGGATCAAGTTGGAATAGCCGATAAGATACCTTGGGAAGTACTGCAACAATTTTGAAAGACTGGAGAATCCGATAACAAAGAAAAGAAAGGAAATTGTCGCGCTGGACAACAGAATCATAAAGAAGAGAGTCGGATACAGAGAACTTAGATCGGCAAGAAAAGACTCATTGATGGTCAAAGAGTGATAAATAGACCAAAAGTAAGAGTGATAGAATGGGATTACTTCAACCATCATTCCAGCAAGAACACCCCGATCGAAAGAAGAAAAAGCAGAAAAACACAATTGAGCAATGACAGAGGTTAGAATATACATGATCATTGTATTGGGCATCGCCACAGAGGCACGACCTATAGTGCTAGGGATAATGGGAAAGATGATCCTTCCATAAGCGATGACATCGAGCAAATTCAGGAGGAGTGCAATTAGGCCGGCAGAAAAAACTTCGATATACCAAGCAAGATCTTGGATGTATTCGGAGTACATGTCTTTGAAAGAGTTGCGTCTGCCCAAATAAGAAGACTGCTCAGACATTGGAATGAGGAAGGACGTTTCATCATCAGTTTCTGTTGCATTCAGACGTTGAATCAATTTAGGCTGTTGTGGCTGTTTGCTCATCGGTGCGGAAAACCGAAAGGTCCAGGTTAAAAAAATCGAGGATCGTTGTTTTAATTTGACGGAGCCACACAACACAATGATTATAGCGTGTTTCCACAGTTAAGGCCTATATATGATAGCCATGATAATCAATGCGCTAATATAACATTTAGTTTTCTTGAATAAAACACCATGTCCGATTTTCCGCGGTCTACTTTTTTTATTGCAATTTTACACTGAGTAATTTATTAATAGCACCATTTTGGGTCCCATACCATGGCGTTATACCACTGGTACTTCCTTTTGTTATTGGTCCTTGATTATTTTGTTGCTTCAATGTTTACTCCTAACTGTAGCTTTGATGACGAGCATGGAACGGGGGTAGTGTCCTCAAGTACAATGGCGGCCTTTGCTTTTGTTGAGTATCAAAATTTAATTCGCTACTCGCAATATTGTCTCTCTATAACCACTTTTGATTATGTAAAATTCCAGAGTTGGCCTGGGTTTCTGCCTGTTCTCTTCTATTGCATTAGTGATCATCTCATTTTTATCCAAACTTCAAGCTCCTTCAAGTCGTTCCTGCCAGAAGAACCAGACCTTCCCTTATTAAAAATATCCAAAGAGGGCCAGTTAGATGTTTCATATATTATTAATACCGTGATAGCTGAACATTTTCTGCATGGTCTCATTTCCATTAAGGACCCCTACGTTTCCTTGGACAATAATATTCAGAAGAGCTATGATTTTTTACTTTCCCTGAAGGAAAAAAAGAAATTATTTCCCATTGTAAAAAGCCCAAAAATTATAGCTGGTTTTTTATTCAGATTTATGGTGACTCAGAATTTGCTATTTGACGGGGTTAAAACCGAAGCCGGTGTAGATCTATTTTTGGATGACTATATCACGACTTCTTTTAACATTGCAATTCCTTCTCAGCGTCTTATTATCCCAATAAAAGAAAGAAACGTCCATTTTATTGATAAGACCCTTATTTTGATAACCAGCATGACTTTTTCCATGACGATGCCGTTAATTGATCTCTCTCATCAGTACTTGATGCTTTCTTTTGAAACATATCCCCTGCTTATCTCTCTTTTTTACTACTTTCCTGCGGCTTCGTTGCGGTCTTTGAACGAACAGCGTGCCCTTTTTTCGGGGCAATCTATTCAGCAAACCCCAACTGGGACCATTGTGACAATTTTAGCAGACTCTATTTTTAAGGAGTCTCAAAAAGCATTCGATGCCATGTCCAAGTATGAGCAATTTCTTTATTTTCCAGAAAATCTGGTTGTTTCTTCTTTGCATGATCTTGAAGGTAACATTTAATTAACATTCTCATTATTCGTCCTAATACACGTTATTGGTTAGTTATGTCGTGCAGTATTATGAACTTTTTAAAGTCAAAGAGGGTTTTCGATTATTCAATTGAATTTTGTAGGAATGCAAATTTTTATTGTCGGTATACTGTCGCAGAGTTAACGAATAATGTCACCAATTTTGTTGAAGCTACCCCCCTATCTCTCAATCTTATTTCAAAAAACCCCACAGAGTTACTTAGAAGACATATCACAACTTCGCTTCCAGAGATTTTCGACCATTTTGAGCCGAAATTTACTACGACAAAATATTATTTGCAACTGTATTTTTCTCAGATGGACGAATACAAGGCTATGGTAGAATGGTATCTTTTAACTCCCACAGATTTCAAAAATAAATTGCTTGAATCTGTGATAATTCCCATTGAAAACGAATGCTCCCTTGTATTACATGCTTTAGAATCTCTTTTGATCAAATTAAAACTTCCATCTGATTTATTCTTGGAGGACCAAAATGACTTGGTGCCCCATATAGCGAAATTTTATGCCACGAACCGAGTCACAACTCTCAAGGCACATATGGATAAATTTTTGATTACACTATTGATGTCACGCCTGAAAGGGCTCTCTCATTACCAAAAAAATGTCAAGTTATGGACTTGCGCCGAGAGCATTAAATATGATGCCAGTGTGCTGAGATGCATGTTAACTGCATTTGTAATATCTAGTGAACGGATATCGTTGCGGATAATTGATCTTTATTTTGCAAATTCTTGCATTTTCTCTCACAGGGTTGCCATAAGCTTATTTACTTCTGCCATGACAAACGCTAACATGCGAAAAACTGTAATAAAAGCATTTAAGGCCTCGATTCCCCAAGATATTGCAATACATCCTGACCTATATAAAACCAAAGTACTTGACTATTTTATGCAATAAATATTATTTATATTAGACTCTTAATATGTTGTGCTTCCAAGGCCGACAGTACCTAATTAAGATTAAAACCCGTTGTTTAATTAAAATTAAAATGGTATTGTGAAGATTGCGCGGATCTGCGCGAAGAAAAAGAAGGTGATTTGTAGCAAATCTATGATTGCTTCGAGGACCTATGCCAACTAAAAAAAGAAATTTTTGGGTTTTTAATAAGTAAAAATTTCAATTATTTCCATCCGTTTACTTTCTTTTCATTATGGCTCCGATTATTTTTAAACCGGAAAATGCTCTTAAAAGAGCAGAAGGTATGTTTATTATATCTACCCTAATATTACGTTGGACTCCAATACTTTAGAACTCGTGCAGGTGAACCAGTCACTTATTGCTCTGCAAGGTCTCCACGACCTTATTATGTCAAGAAAATTTAAGTATTATCAAATTAATCTTGAATCTATTTTGCTTAAATATGTTGAGTTGGCTGTTGATCTACACAAAGGGAAAATGGCAAGAGATGCTCTTTCGCAGTATCGCTATCTTACGCAAGTTTCCAATACGTCGAGTTTGGAGGTATAAATTATTATTTGTTAAGAGATATTAATTTTGTGTAGAATGTCATAAAGCATTTTCTTTCAAAATCAGATGAAAAATTAAGGTCTATTTTGTCAAAAGCTTCGGACTTATCAGTCGATTTGATTGAAGATTTGGAGGAATTCGAAACACCAGAGGAAATTCTTTTAAAAGCTGTTTATCACCTAGATGTGGAAGACTCCAAAGAAAAAAGTGACAAAGAAAATATTTTGTCAGCTCTACGATTTCGATGGGAGGTTTTTCGCATTTGTCTGGATCTCACTAAAAATAATTCTAAATTGGAAATGGTAGCTCAAGAATTTGCCCAGCAAGCCTTTGATTTTTGTCGTCGATATTCAAGAAAGAGCGAATTTAAAAGACTTTGCGAGATTTTGCGTGGATATCTTCATAGTTTAATTTACCCCAGTAAGCAATCTCAAAGTCCTGTAAACATACATTCCTCTGATAGCATGCAGTTACTTATTAATGTCCGTTTTGATCAACTTTCTACTGCATTGTCACTTGAATTATGGCAAGAAGCATTTCGTTCCATCGAAGATTTGCATGGTCTTTTTGTACTGTCCAAAGACAAGGTTAATCCGTCGTTTATGATTATTTATTATGAAAGCTTGATAAAAATTTTCCAAATGTCTGGAGATACGCTCTTTCATGCTGCTGCTTGGCGCAAGCTACTATCTTTTGTATTCAGTCTGCCTGACGAACCATCAACGGAAAAGCTCACTATTTATTGCTCCAGTGCCGTTCTTGCCGCTTTATCAATTACCTCCGAATTCAAGCAAACGGAAGAACAGTCTGACTTTGATCATGATGAAATTGAAGAAGATTTTCCAAAATCTCGAGAAGCCAAATATACTTCTTTGTTGGGATTAAATTCGGTGCCTGACAAAGAAGAATTAATTAAGAGTGCCTGTTCATATTCGAAATATTTATCTAGCGACGTTAGAAATTTTGCGGAAATTGTTCAGAAACATCAATTTGACGAGGAAGATATTCAGAGGTTTATTACGCTAGCAGTTACCATTGAAGCAAATCCGTCTTATAAGAATTTTCTTTACGCTATCCGCCGAGTAATGGCCCATCGTTATCTACATCAAATTTCTACTGAACGTCGTGAAATTTCATTTACTGATTTACTTAAGTTGACAAAAGGATTTTTTGATGTTGAATCCTTTTTTGAACTAGAATCATTTCTTTATACGCAAAATCAATCGCCTTCCTGCAAAGTAGTAGCTCATATCGACCAGATTCGTCAGGTTGTATCATTTTCATCTCCTGTTGCTTTCAAATATATTGGCCCTGTTGTGGCAGAGTCCCGGGATATTGCATGTCTTATGCAGGAAATTCAAGCACTCTTGAAGTCTGTTATCCAGGCAGAAATTCCTGAGGGATTACTAGATGTTTCTTCCAAGTTACGTTATTTTAACGAAGTAATCGAAGCCGAACGTTTATTATTAAGTTTAAAACAAAAAGATTATTACAACCAAAAAGAGCAACATGAACTATTCCGTCTTCAGAAAGACCAAGAAGAATTGGATTCTCGTAATGCAAGAACAAAGGCTGAGAGGGATGCGGACAAACTGCGATTTGAGGATGATTCTAAACGACGGGAGTTAGAAAAACTTTTTCGAGAAAAGGAGCAAATTGAGCGACATGATAAAATAAAACTGTTAGATGAAGTTAACAAGAAACTTCAACCCATAAAGAAACACCTGGATCCAGAAATATTTTTATCGATGACCAAATCTGAAATTTTGCGTGAACAAGCTCGATTGTTAGATGAAGCTAAAAAAGAAATTGACCAAAGATTTTCAGCCATTGGCAAACGCTTAGATCATAAAGAACGTGCCCTTCGGTTTGCAGAACTTCCTTTAATTAAGAAGCAATTTGAGAAACAACAGGAGCTAGACAAATCAGTCCTTGATAGAAGTATTGAAGAAAAAAAGAAAATGTGTGCATCGAAGCGGCTTCTTATCTTGAAGAAAAGTTGCAGTGCACTAATGATAAGTCAATCATCGAGTTCTTTTATCGATCGTTTGAACAATGAGCAGCATTCCAATCTACAAGAAAAAAAACTAACATTATCTTCTCAGTTAGAAGCAGAAAAGTCTGAATTAAAAGAGAAGGTACTCAATGAACGATATCGAGCCGCCTTGAAAGCTGAACAAGAAGCGCAGCTCAAAAAATTAGACGAAGTTGCCTTGAAACAACGCGAGAAGGATGTTGAAACTCAGCGTCGTCTTGAAGAGCAAAAGACGAATATGAATACAATGCAAAAGACTGCTGAAAATGTCTCATCTGCTTCTGCATCCACCAAATTTGTACCGAGACATAAACGATCCGCTGTTTAAATATTCGAATAAATTATTTTTTATTTGTGTTTTCTAGTTTTTCAGTTCCATATTTTTTTTATTTTTCATTTGATTAATCCTTAGAGACAACGGTATATTTCCATCCATCATTTCTCGATCTAATATTAATGAATTTGCTTAGGAATGGGTCGTCGTCCTGCTCGCTGTTACCGTTATTGCAAGAACAAACCGTATCCAAAATCTCGTTTCTGTCGTGGTGTGCCCGAACCTAAAATCAAAATTTTTGATCTAGGGCGTAGGAGGGCTACAGTCGATGAATTTCCTGTTTGTGTCCATCTCATTTCTGATGAATATCAACAGCTTTCCTCGGAGTCATTGGAAGCCGCTCGTATTTGTGCTAACAAATACATTACGAAAGTATGCGGCAAGGATAGTTTTCACCTTCGTGTACGTGTTCATCCCTTCCATGTTATCCGCATCAACAAAATGTTGTCATGCGCAGGTGCCGATCGGTAAGTATAATATAATTTATTATTATTTTTGACTCACGTTACTATAGCTTGCAAACCGGTATGCGTGGAGCTTTTGGCAAGCCTTATGGCACAGTCGCCCGTGTGAATATTGGTCAGATATTATTCTCTTGTCGCACTAAAGAGTCGAACCAAGCCGCAGTTATCGAGGCTCTTCGTCGTTGCAAATATAAATTTGCCGGCCGCCAAAAGATTGTTATTTCTAAGAAATGGGGCTTCACCAAGTTGGATAAGGACGAATTCTTACAGGCCAAAGAAGAAGGACGCATTCAAAATGATGGCTGCTACGTTAAATATTTGAACAATCATGGACCTCTTAGCAATTACTTTAAACATCAGGCTAATGAACTTCTTGCCTAATTGATTAAGAATTTATACTACTGTAATTCAAGATAAAATAAAGTCCCTATTTAATCGTCTTATTATTTAAAGCCCAGTATAATTTATTGTGAGAGCTGTTTATGCCTGCGATTTCCACAAACCTCAATTCTATTTAAGAGTTACCGAACTTCAGAAACAGCGCCATGGTCATCAAGAGACGGCACGCGACAAAAAACTCCAGTAATGTTTTTGTCGCCGATTAATATGTTAATATGTTTTAGATTCAGATAATACTAGTGTAGCTAGAAAAGAAAACGACATGGATACACCGAGACTCGCTCCTGAAGTACGATGAATCACGAATTACCCTCATTTTTCAATTTTTTGCACGTAGGAAATTACGAAGCTAAAGAAGAGACAGGACCGGTTTAAAGAAACGAGTTGCGAGACGCTTGTCAACGTTCAAGAGATTGAAAAGCTCGCCAAGAGGCAAGAGCGGTTCGGAACCGCCAAATTTTCACGAGGCAAATTATCAAACGACGAGGATGTCTTGAAGAAACGAAAGAATCGATTCAATGAAACAGTTTCGCCATCATTAGTTTCATCCGAGGCTAAGGAGAAATTAGACGCTCGACTTAAGCGATTCGCCCAAAAATAGAAATTATCGTACGGGACGTAATACTTTGTATGAGTGTAGCTGCATTGTCCTCGCAAATATCAAATAAACTTTATTCGTCTATAAATATACACTAGATCGTTATACCTTAAACTTGCTTAAGTGAGCATTATTGGAGGGAGCTATATGCTGCTTTGTTTCTGTCAGTTTGTTCTTCACGAACATGTATTATTTTATCTTTAAGCGCTTGGGAAATGGGATCTGATACCTTCGGTAAGTTGGACCACTGCCGTTTAAGTCGAAGACGAACATCTTGAAATGAGTCCCATTTAAATGAAGCTACAGGGCCATGGTCATATACAATCTTCAACTCATTCGCATTGTGTTCAATAACAGATTGGCCCTCTTTGGAGTCTAAAGGATACACGAGAAGCGCGGAGTCGGGATTTTGTCGACTGATGGCAAATTCCCCTGGTAAGCTGAATTTGGCAGAATCTGTCTTTGGAAATTTGATAAGATCTCTAAGTTAAAGTAAGAAACGAAATGCCATAAATATGAAAGATCTACCGAGAATGTCCATCTGGAAACTTGACATGAGACGCTTTAATTGCAAAGCTACACACATCACGGTGGACTTTCTGTAATAAAGCGGCTCCCATGCCAAAAGCGACATTTTGTGCAGAAAAGCCTTCCTCAGCGACGGCTTTTAAGATGACCTGGATTTGTCTATGGGAAATTCCGTCACCTTGAATGACAGACACGCCATTTAAAACCTTGAAGCCTTTTACATTAACAGAAAATCCAAAAACTTTTTCGGCTGCCCTAAAGAATCCATGAATAGCGCGTTAGGTTGCCGTGAACTAAAATACCGTAGTGCTTGCAGAACGACAACGGCTGGTTCTCCAGAATCTGGACGGAGAACCATAAATCCACCCTTTTTTGTTTTGAGTGAAGCTACAGCTGGCAGGATTGAAGCCAGGGCTTCTACGTAGTCATAAGAGTCCATGACACAAGCAAAGATGGAATTCCCAAAAAGCTCTATCATATGTAACATGGCGTCTTTTTCGTTTTCGAAACAAGTCATGACAGAGTGTTCTGAAGCGGGAATGGACATACCAACTGGTCTGCCATCGTTTAAGGCATACTGAGTATGGTAAGCGGCAATTAAAGTGTCAGTGCCATCAAAGTTGAGTAGATGGGCGGATCCACCGATCATTGCCTGTTCAATGGAAGTGCAGCCTCGGAACCCAAAATCATGCAGACGACTAGCCAGACAAATCAATAGATAGATACATTAATGGATGAGTATAATACCTTTCTATAAGTGAAGAGGAAGAGTCGTCAGCGGTCATGCTAAAATAGGATTCAATAGTGTCTCGACAACGACGGGAAAGAGTAGCAACCGTCGAGGGATACTACGGGACAGCATAAGGATAAAAATCATCTTCAATACATAGTTATAAAATAGCATTACCCAGAGCATACAGAGAATTGTTTCCAAGTAGGAAGCCAGTTTGGAAAATTCCCCTTTTGCGGAAACGACAATAACTGGTGTATTTGGATAAATCACTGAGCCCTCAGGCAAGGCGTGGATTGTCACAGGAAAATAACCATTGTAATCTCTTACAATCTAGAAAAGTAAATAAGCAAATAGCAAGAGACAGGTAACTAAACAAACACAACAAATATGGATGGATTGAATGGGCCACCTTGTGAAATAGATCCTTGGGCCAAGGAAATGAAGTGTACCCCGCATGGTGCGTTGAGAAGAAGGACTCGCATTGAGCTAGATCATGTTCCGTCCAGCGCTTACAAATATAATTCTCAATTAAATATCTTGTCCCGTGAAATACGATGCGCTGATCTGTCTCATCGCCATCAAACGGTTTACGGAATGAGCCATAGACAGTAAACTATTAACACAGACAGATGTTGTGCAGGTGCAGATTTAAATTAATAATCTTGCCTTTTCCATGGAAGGATACTGAAGAAAGTGAGTTGCCTTGTAGGAGTCTGCCAATAGAGGGAGCGGAACTTGATTCATGCTTGGTGCAGGTAAAAAAGTGGCGTGCTTCAATGCCACGTGAACTGCACTGGACCACGGTCCCGACCGGAATATAGCAATAAATGTTTGATGTAAAATTCGGCTAATAATGTTTATTTTATTCAAAGAATTCGTTTAAAAAGCTTTGCAAAAAGATGAATGAATTAATAACCGCCAGCAAAGGATTGAGTTGCGGGCTCTCCGCGACAAGTTCGTAATTGATCCAAATATGTCTGGCAAGCAGACGACTCGTTCATATTAGCATCTAAACATCTCATGAATTGCTTCAAAAATGGCTCGCACATAGGGGAAGTTCCTTGAGGCGTGGCCTGATTAAAACTAGAAACGGGTGCTTCAACAGCAGGGGCTGCTTCTTTGCTCCCGCCAAAGAATGTATCATAAGCTACACGGCCTGCAACATGTCCCTAAATAAAATACAATCATACGGAAAATGCACTTTCATGCGACTTACAGCTGCCATCTGAGCCACTCCGGATAAGAAACCTCCTCCGCCACTGGTATGATGGACAGTCACTGGGGATGGGGCAGCAGTGGCTGGAGCTACAGCCTGGCTTTGATGTGTTGTCGTCGCTTGGGACGGCGCGGAGGTTCTCGCTGGCGTCGAAGAACGCGATGGTGCTGCTGCTGCTCGTGATGATTTTCCTGATTTCCTTCCTGCCATAATAACCTATCAAGTAAATATTTTAGAAAACGAGAACAATTGGGATGGACATGCACGGCACGGCACTGTACGGTACAAATACTTTACAAAGTTCGGACGAAGCCCAGTGTCGCGAAAAAAAAGCCCGAGCATGGATGAAGCGATTATGAACGAACTGTCGAGTGAATTGCATGATCAATTACACCTCGAGGAAACCCCTTTACACGATGCAGACTCTAGCGGTAACTTTGCCACTTATCATGTCTGTAATGTTCTAAATGTCTTCAATTGTAGCTATGGTTCCTGGAAACGACGATTACTCTGAAATGTTCAAGTCAATGAAGAAGAAGAAAAAGAAATCCTCAAAAAAGATTGGAGAGGGCGCTGAAGAAGGAGACGCATTAAACGAAGAAATTTCAGAGGCAGCAGATAGCACGGAAAAGGAAAATGACGCCAGATATGCCAGTGTAACTACTCAAAAGACTACCAAATTTTTTGTTCATCTCTTTCTTATGGTATTTTTAGCTGTTATCTCGAATATTTACTATTTTGCGACTACAAAATCCAGACATGGCTGGAGAACGAAAGAAATATTCTATGATACCACCAAATGTTCAAAGAGAGGGAACAAAAAAGACCATGTTTGCCAATATTTCTGAAATTTCTAAACGTATGAACCGTCCTATGGAACATGTTATCCAATATTTATTTTCTGAGCTTGGCACAACAGGATCTACGGATGCAAGCGAACGGCTCATCATCAAAGGACGTTTTCAGCAGCGACAGATGGAAAATGTTTTAAAACATTATATCATGGAATATGTTACTTGTAAAACTTGTAAAAGTGGAAACACCTCTCTTCGAAAAGAAAATCGGCTATCTTTCATGGTCTGTGAGTCTTGTGGATCCACGCGCTCTGTTAGTGCCATTAAGACCGGCTTCAAGGCCCAAACGGAGAAACGTCGAGCCCAAAGAGCAAAAGAGGGGTAAATTTCCATTTTAGGTATTTTTGTTTGTAATTATACAAATTAAATCTTGGTGCTTGTTCTATTTTTAATTAAAAGGTATTTGAATCAATTTAATTTACACGCGTACTTGGAGCTAAACATTTATCTCAAATTTGGAAACTAGGTCATGTCCAATGAGTTTAATTAATTGTGTCAAAATTTTCCGGAAGTTATCATTAATACATCCAACTGGAAGATCCTAGAGAACCTGGAAAAGGATTGTGGAATGTTTAAGTCAGGACAGCTTACCTGAATACGGGTTCCGGTTGTTGAACCGGAAAATCCAGAAAGAACAATATTATTTAGTACGTTCGGTTCAAGAATAACGTTACTAGAAGAGAAATCTGCGAGAAACTTTTTGCATCTTTTCAAAGCATCGCGCAGACTCTTGTCCAAAATTAGCCACTGAGTCGATTTTCTATCCAAGAGGTAAGACGGAAAGTAGGATCCTTTATAGTTCATTTTAGGACAAGATTCTATATAATATCCCATATAATAGTATTGCAACGCATGGTCTAGCTTTGATAAAAATCTAATAGGCTATATGGCTTAGACATTATGAGGCAAGGGGGAAATTACCGTGTTAAAGAGATTTCAATGAGAGCAGATATGGTACCAAGGGATAAGTACTTATAAGCTGTATCACTAAATGAGAATTTGACGCACTTGAAAACATATCATTGAAAAAATTGTTTACTAGAAAAAATAGACGGAGGAAATACTCTTGGGCAAAATGTCAACCACAGAAACCCCAATACATTTCCCTTGAAAGTAGAACTCCAGATGCTTTGTACCGTAACACCAATAATGTGAATTATAAAAACATTTATAACCAGATACGGGATTGGGCTCTTCAATAAACGGACTGTTGACAAGAAACCGAGTATAAGCGGCGGGGGGCCAACGAGATCTTGGGTCTTTGTGTATATTTTCCTGATACTTGAGAAATAATTCGTAGATTTCTTGAGAAAAGACCGGGGCTTGCCTTAAAATAATCTATAAGCACACCCCAAAATAGCACAGAAATTATAAATGCATTTCACGGTACACTAAACTCAGACGATAGATGCAGAACGGAAGAACTTTCTATTAAATCCCAGGCAATATCCCGATCTGCAGGGATGTTTGTCGTCGCGCAGAATTTTTTCCATTTCTTATTTGTAGATTTTGTAGGTTTGAAATCAAGCACGGGAAGTCTGAAGGGTAAAGAAGTGATTTTAGTTGAAGTTACAAAAAAGAAATAGATACCGAATTGAGTATTGAGGGCAACAAGTAGCTAGATTTTCAGGAAGGTAAAGAGTATTACGCCCACTGCGCCGCCAACCACGGTCGATAAGATCCTGATAATCTGAAGGTTTTAGCCGATTAGCCACCAAATAATAAGATGCCGAGGTACTTCCCTCTTCAAATAAAATACTGCATTAGAAATATGAACATGAATACTGAAGTCTACCAGCATCGCAATAGCCACAATGGGAAAGATCAGGCTCGCCTATAGCCATGGTTAATGAAATGCTACTGCTCATTGGGCAATTATTTTAAGTGGACCCAATGTACCGAGGTGCTTTGCCAGAAAAATCTGGGTGGATTTCTCTTTATTATTTCAGGGAAATATGCAGCCTGGATATCATACTTGATTTATGAAAAATTTGCATGGAATATGTAATATTACTTAGCAAGGAATCATCCTTGGAAGGTGTTAAATTTCGTTGTATTTTAGCTTTAAAACACGGAGTTCTCTCCGTAGCATCTCGTTTTCTTCCTTTAATCTCATTGCTTCGTGTGGCAAATGCTTTTCAAAATATTCGTGCGTATCTTTCTAAGGAAAAGTTATTAAAAATGGATGCAAATGATAAATAAGCCTTAAATTACTTTCTGTTGATGGAATTGTTTGAGGATCTCGACATGAATATTCTGCATGTCCTGTTTAAAACTGAATAAATACTCCTGCATGCAATCATGGACAGTATTTTGCACCATTTCTGCCAAACTGTCAGAAACAGGTGGCTCTGTCGGCTTGGAATTTGAGGGGGTGGAGTCATATCTTTTAGAAAACAGCAGACCAGCCGGTTTTTCCAGTGATTGTTTGGGCAACAACTGTTCTGAATAGTAATTGCTCACGAAGGGCTTGTTTGTGCCATCAATTTGGAAATGTGTGTTTTTTGATAGAGGATTGAGTTTAGGGAAAGAATCCGTCTTGTCATCTAGAGGGACTGGTCTTTCCTCTATAAAAGCATTCTCTGGAATTTCTTTTGGAGCGATGCCCATCAGCTTCAAAGAAACAGTGGCTGGGGTTTCCCTTAGAGAATCTTTTGGCGGCTCCAGGGACTCTTTGAACGAAACGGTCTTTGGGCTTTCTATTAGAGTGGGGGTCTGAGAGAGCCGTTTTCCAAAATCTGACTTGAATTTGGATTCTTTTAGAATAGATTTTGGAGATGTAATGTAGAGATCATTGTAAGGTAACGATGAATAATTTTCAGTCAATGTGTGGGTGTCAATTTTTAGGGGGCCGTTTGACGAAGTATTTTCACTGGAAAGAGATCTATGTTTACCAGCCATAAGTCTTTCTTTGATTGTCTTGAGGGCAGAGGCGCGGGTGTCTTCTGTGCTGGGTGATAAATCTAATGAATCCGATGGCGATGAGGGGTGATCGGAGGGGTGAAGGGAGGTTGTTGGCCTAGTGGTGTCCGTATGGGAGGACTTGAGATTTGTGTGCTTTTTTAGTAAATCTTCGATGTTTGATTCTTTGTGCTGGCCTACTGGTGAAAAAATCACACCGACATCTAAAATAGGTTAGAGCAAAGACTTCTGAGTGAACAATTACCGTGTGTCATCTTTCTATGACGATTTTTTTATCTGAGTCGGCGATTTTTATTGCTGTCAATATGGTAGGAAGCCAAGCTTGTCTTAGAAGCATACAGAAGGAATCGTTTTGCAAAATACTTGATAGCGTAGACAAGAAAGTCCAAGAACGACAGACGGAGGCGCACTCTGCTTCAAATGTGTCTTTACTCTCTGCTTGTGATGTCGGCCCCATTGTTTGGAAGATACTGTTATTGGACGCGACCACTCAGAAGATGATTGGCCCTTTGATGAAGGCAAACGAACTTTACGAGCACAATGTTACGTTATATTTGTAATGCAGCAATACTTGCCGCTTTTCTCTTTTATTTAATATGGACTTTGTTTGTAGACAGTTGGAGTCTCAAAATCGAACCCCGGTGGAAGATGTTGCTGCAATTTACTTTATTCAGCCGACTCAGGCCAATATTCAAAGATTGAGGCTAGATCTGTCACAAGACCTGTACGCGTACTATTGTTTCCACTTTTCTAACCCTATCTCGCGATCGTTGCTGGAGGAACTAGCTCAAATGTGCGTCCAGTATGGGGTCTCCAAACAAGTTATTCAGGTGGTCGACGAATACTCTGATTTTATTTGTCTTGAAGATGACCTTTTTACTCTGGAAGTTCCCAACTCTTTTTCTCTGTTAAATGATCCAAAAATCAAAGAACCTGATATGCAGCAGTTCTTGGCAAATATGGCGACAAATCTTTTGTCTGTCTGTGTGACTCTAGATATCACCCCTCCCTATATTCGGTTTGAGAAGGCCACGCCTTCTGAAGCCATCGGCGTTCAATTAGAGTCAAAATTAAAGGATCATTATTACAACTACCCTACCAGGCGGTCCGGTTCTGGGGTGCTCTTGATACTTGACAGGTTGGCCGATCTCCCTACTTCATTGCGGCATTGTTGGACATACGGGGGGATGATATACGATCTTTTTGATGTTAAATGCAATCAGATCAAATTAAAGGTTGTTGACGACACCCTTCAGAAACATGTTCGGAAAGTCCTTGACATTGATGCTAGCGATTACTTCTGGAAGTCGCACCATTGTAAGCCATTCGACCAAGTCGCCAAAGAGTTGGATCAAGAACTGAAAAATTATAAACTCGAAGCCGAAAAAATGTCCTTGAATTTGACAACTGAACAAATGAACCAATTAGATCATCATTCAGGAATTAAATCTGCCCTAACGGTTATGCCCGAATTAGAGCGGCGTAAACGACTGCTGGATATTCATATGAATCTTGCCATGTCCCTCTTGGAACAAGTACAGCAACGTCAACTTGATCGTTATTACGAACTTGAGACAATGATAATGTCTCAAAGAAAACCCTTCCACAAGTCTGCTATACAAGACTGGTGCAAAGATCTGAAGGGGTCCCCTGAAGATAAATTAAGATTGTTACTTTTATTTTACTTGAAATCAAGTGATATGTCTAAGGCTGATCTCAAGACACTTTTCCTTGATTTGGTATTGGCTCAAGAGAATTCGGCATTACCAGAATTACAGCATGAATATGGCACAGTTATTGATTTCTTTGTAGAATTAAAGGCTTTGCAACGAATGACTACTGGATCGGTCACTAGTCCTTCTCCGCCGGCTTCTTCTCCAAAATTGAATACGTTCAGAGAAGTGGAGCCAAGTTCGGATTTCGGTTCCCAACTTTCCAGCCAGCTAACCACCCATTATAATTATGTCGGTGGAGTCCTTGGCAATTTTATCTCTAATGTTAAAACTACCTTAATGTCTGATGGAACAAAAGACATCCCTCTTCTAAGACAGTTGGAAAATCTTGTAAACTTACCATTTCTTGAGGACTCATTGCTGAATACTAGTCCTCAAATGGCTAATTCAAAAACTACTGGGAAAAATTCTACTAATTATCAGTTTGGTAATTTGGTGCAGACTGATCCTTTGAGGAAAAAGGGTTTGTTGAGTTCGACTGCAACACTAGCGGCTGATTCCACTTGTAAAATTATCATTTTTGTAATGGGAAGCTTATCTTTCGAGGAATATTTACATATTAAAGAATATATTTTGAAGAGGTTTCCTAAAGTTCATCTTACTATTGGATCAACGCAATTGCTTTCTCCCAAGGATATCTTTCAACAAATATCCCTACTGACATCTCGAACTTGATTTTTACCTTATATTTGAAGCCGACAATTAGATCAAAATCTATGTAGTTTGGATTATGCATAATTTACAACATATACACTATCTTAGAGGAACTTTAATAAACTGATATTTGTAATTAAACATACATAGAAAGCAGCAAATTTGTCACAAGCTAACTGCTATATAAGGAACTTCCACATCCTCGCCGTCATTATCACAAGCAAGAATTTCTATTACAAGAGACTTGAGATGACTAGGCAAATTTTGCTTGGTAACATATGGTATTAATTCTCTTAGGGGCATCGACATCCTCTTGGCGAGTTCATCCTTTTGACGGATAAATCCAAATAGAACGGAGCGCCCAAAAGAGGCCATAGTCACTTCAAGACTGTATTGTCGCTGAAAATATTCTATCATTTCCCTAAGAGTTAAATCTCCAGAAATATCGAATCGGTCCCATAAAGTCCAGTCGATACCATTATATTTATTCTTTGGTGCGGCAAGAGGTTCAGAGAATGCGAAAAGGGGAAGCGCCAGGTTTGCGAAAGAATTCTTGAACTCTTCTATCTTTCTATTTTTTTCTACCACCTTTGTCATTTCAATACATATCAATCCGGCGACAAATGCGGTGGTTGTCGCTATTGCTGGGATAATCTTGCCGGCAATGCCCTTGGCTTTATGTCTATCAGTAGGAGTGATGTTATAATTAATGGCTCGAAGATTTGCAGCAGAAGTGATAAAATCGATATGAAAATTAGAGTCATCATCTTTCTCAAAAGCAATTACTTGAAGTTTCAATAAACCGAAAGAATTGGCCGGAGGAATAGATTTTAGTAAATCGGTAATACTGTTATCAGATATATGGGTAGAAGAACCCTGATTGTGGTCTGCCACTTCAGCATCATTTGTGTGTATTCGAACCCCTGACTTGGGAATGAAGGGAGGCAATACAACTCTCTCAAGTACAGACTTGAAATATTGCGGGTTTACTTCCTGGGGACATTCAAGATGATAATTTTCTGCATGGAGCATAGAAGCAGAAACTACAAAATTCATGTGATCTTTTTCCGTAAAATCAAAAAGAAGAGGACGAGGACATTTTTTAGGCCCAGACCAAAATGGTGTTCCTGTGGAGGTAGTTGCATTAGAGGGAAAATTAAAAAGTAATTGTTGAATAGAATTACTGAATAGTTCCTCAAACTTAAATCGAGCCCAGACAATACAATCGTCGAATGAATTTGGTCGCTCAGCTAATAAAGCTAGCGAAACTTGTTCAATAATTTCATTCTGTGAGACTATATTAGGAGACTTGAGTAAATGATCGATAAACGAGGGTGATGTCAAGTATAAGTTCACCTGCTCCGGAATATTGTGAAAAAATCCATGAAAAGAATCGAGTGCCCATTGAATAGTATGTTCTGTTTGGTAAGGAAAATTTTTTAGGGTACAGAAAGGGATACTTTTTTCCGGAGGATCTTGACTGCTTGAATAAGATTCAGTGAGGTTCGGTATAATAACTTGTGTATTACATTTTGTACCAAGAGTGCCCGATTCCAGAAGTGGCTTTCTGAAATAAACACATCTTCTGTCCATATACCTTCTTGCCTCAACGTTATCGAGAGCATTGACGACAAGATCCAAACTATTAAAGAAATTTTCGTCGAAAATATGCTCTGTTTCAGGACATACTTTTTCGTGAAAGGCTGTAATATGATCGATGAAGTCTGAATTATATGATTTTATGACTTCAATGGCTGTAATTGATTTTAATTTACCAATATCACTGTTTCTAAATAGTAATTGACGACTAAGATTGCTCTTTTCAATCGTATCCATGTCTGTTACATAGATGTGACCATTAGGGCCAGTGCCGACACCCATCATTGACCATACCTTTAATAATTCACAACCAATTGCACCAGAGCCTACAAGAAAAATTCTGAGGTTTCGAAGCACTTCAAAAAATTCGTTTCCAAAGATAGCAATTTGAGGATCGTATCGAAGACCTCGAGGAGAGCACGATGAAGGTGTTAAAACAAAATTCGATGGTATACATTCCAAGCATTCTAGATAAAAATGCTGCTTAATGGGGCAAAACTTCCCGCTAATGGCCTTTAATGCTTCCTGTGCAACTAATCCGCCAATTGAAGCAGTCATAGAGGGCAAGACACCTGTCGAAGTAAATGATAAATTTGAAAGTAGTTTATCGTCGCTTTCGGAGAGAGTTTCGATAAAGTGATATTTTTGATTAACCAATTGTGCGATTTGTAAAAAAACTTTGGAATCGCTTTCGCTACGAGGGTTCGGTAGTCTTCCTTCTCTCTCCAGAAAAGAGGATATCGCTAAAAATCCAAGGTGAACGGTCATATAACTGGATACCTTGGAGAAATCTGATATTACAAGTTCCGGTTTCGATACAGAATCTTGTAAAGAGTTAAAATGTACTATTTTTGGTTGCTTAACTTGAATAAATTCTCCACCATCAATATAAGGCGAGATATGTGAAGTGTCACCAATAGAAAATGAAAAGGGATTCATAACTTTAACAGACATGGGTGAAATGGCATTTAGCTCAATAGAACCTTGGATGTTGCGAAAGGTAACATAATCGTTATCTTCCAAATTATGACGGTTATCTTCGATAAGAGTCACTACGCCATTTGATTCCTTCAAAAAAGTAAAATAAAATTAATACACGATTGTATTCTTACTCTGGTAATTCCGCCAATTAGACCAGTTAAAGGCTCTTCTCCGGTTGCATCGTTAACAACAAAATTTGGACCGAAATCACAGAAAATAGCTCCTAATAGGCCATAGGTATTTGCCATGATGAATGCAATTCCAAGCTTCCGACATTCTTCATTCAAGATAATCGCTTTTGTAATTGTCTCGTCGGTTAAAATAACCACCTACAAATCCGGCAATAATTTGATGCAAGTTCAAGTATGTATATATCTCCATACGTTAAATGCAGAAAGATCGTCTATTTCGACTTCCTTCTTTGGAAAGACCGAAACCTGGACATTTCTATTTAAATCGGCAAGTCTTTCGAGAGTAGCCCCATCGACAACCCCTCCGATATCATCCTCTCTTAAATAATACTGCGCGGAAAGGTCTCGTATGGTCGTCAAGGACTTATCGTGCAAAGTTAATGATTTTACGCCAGAAAGAACTAAATTTTTTGCTATCTCAACGCCGAGTCCATGTACTCCAATGAGCAAAACACTTGATGACATCATCGTCTTCATGGCATCATGGCCCAATACGTACCTATAAAATTTCAAGGCTGAATTGACAAAAATGGCTCAAAAGACCTACAGTTGACGCGAATAAAGACTCTCATCGATTTGATGGGTAGCAGAAGTTTGCATTGTTGAACGAATAAAATCAAAGAGTGAAACGTTTCATTAAAAAAGTGTCCCATGGAGGAGATCGAGGTGTCTAAACGGGATTTTTTCCAATATGATGTGAAGATTACAGAAATTGGGAGTAGGCTTAGTTGGAAGTTTTCTACCAAAAGGAAAAATATTGGATTTGGTCTTTATTTTAAGCCCGACTCTAAAATAGAATTGAAGCTTCTTCCAGAGCAGTTCGAGTCAATTTTTGACTCTCTTGGGCCTTCAGAACTACTCATCAGCCCTCCGCCCAAAAGATCTTCTAAAATCAAAAGAGCCGAAAAAGTAAAGCATAAGGTTTCCCACAGTGTCTATCAATACAACAATGCAGACGGCCCGATTGCATCCCTGCGGCCATTTGATCCGCCTTCATACAACGATGCATCCCCCTCAAAAAGCTTCACTGAACCAAGAAAGGGACATGGCAGAAAGTTGTCATTAGGCGGAATACCTAAAAAAGGGACCTCAATGAGTCTCGGTCGATACAATTACGGTCCGAATCTTCATCGACAAGCCTTGCAAGTGGGCGCTAAAAAGCCTTCTGAACATGATATCAATCTAATAGACGCTACGGAAGCAGATATTTTTGTTGAAATTATTCCTGTCCAAAAGTATGATAGTTACAAATACGAAGTTACCGGATATATTGTTGCACCTCTGCCTGGAGTTTATACTTTGCTTTTTGACAATTCATTTTCGATGAATACTTCAAAGCATCTTTATTATAAATTCTCTGTCATTGATTCTCAAAAGGTTTTTGAAGGGAAGGGTAGGCTAGTTATTTGTGCTTTTAATGTTTCGTCAAATTTCTTTAATTCTTATTTAGAATTTGCACGCGACGCTAACAATCAAAAGCGGTTTTCTGGATGGATATTAAAAAGACGTAGAAATAGGCTAAAAGGTCCAATTATAATATTTTGATATTGGAGTATTTTACATCCTTTGATTGTAGGTTACTCTAAAAAGTGGGCACAGATTGGAGATGGCAAGTTATTATTCTCAGACGGCCCTGAAAATGATCTCATTGAAATTCTTGACATATGTGAGTGTTCTATTGCAAAAATACCTAGTGCCAGGAGAATAATCCTAGATTCTGGAAGAAATGTTTACCATTTTCGCGCGTTGACTTTTGATGATTATTACAAGTGGCTCGACGCTATCGTCTCTTATAAGCGGCTGTCCGAGCCTAAACCTGAACATAATATGGATATTGGTCAAAAGGCTTGTGAAATTTTGGGCTATTTAGAAGTCTCTCGTTTGAATTTGTCTGAGTGTATTACTCTTTTAACTCGAGCGAGCCAAAGTTCTACATTTTCCGATGACGAATCTGTGATACTATCTAGACTGCTTGATAGGATAGCTGAAAATATTAATTTTGTTAAAAAGGAAGGCTCTGTATTATTGGGACCCATGCGAAAATACTCTTCTGTTGATTCTGCCACTTCTGTCGTTCTTTCGGCTCAATATTCTAGTGATGACGAAAAGTATTACGACGCTAATGATGTTATGATATTGAATGAATCTTCTGATGATGATAGTTTGGAATATTTGTCTGTTGAAGAGGCTGCTTATCAATCGGACGATGGTGAAGATATTGAAGATGAATCGAATGCGGTTCTTAACACAAGTATTGAAACAACTTTGCCGTTAAACGGCTACTTCGGGAGTCTTCAAAATGTTATTGTCCCAATTCCTGGAGACGTATTATCTTTCTTATCCTCTCTAGAAAAAATCCCTTGGCAGTATCGTACTTCTTTGCCTCATGGAATGTGCCCTATTACTGTTAGTATAGCGTCACTTTTTAGAAAATCAATTGGTAAAGACTCGTCTACCTTGTCCATGCCAATTTGTTTAAATGAGCCCGTTAATATTTTGCAGAGAATTTGTCAAGAGTTTGAATATGCTGAATTGTTGAATATTGCATGTCATTTGGAAGATTCTTTACATCGGCTTATTTTTATAGCTGCCTTTGCTTGTTCGTCGTATTCATATACTCTCTATAGAGCAGAAAGGAAACCATTCAACCCTCTCCTTGGTGAAACCTTTGAGTACATAAGTGATTCGAAAGGTAACTTTTTTCAAACAGGAAATTGATTTTAATTTTAATTTTTTTTAGCATTTCGTTTTCTCGGAGAAAAGGTCTCTCATAATCCCCCTATTATGGCCTGTCATGTTGAAGGTTGTTTGAAAAACGATTATCCAATGTATGAGTTTTGGCAAGACTTCAGAGTCAAAAGTAAGTTTTGGGGGAAATCTATTGAATTTATTCCTTATGGAAATTGCTATCTTAAATTTAATAATACTGGCGAAGTATTTACTTGGAAGAAAGTTACCAGCTCTATTCATAACGTTATTGGGGGAACTCCTTGGGCAGAGCATTATGGAGAATTAAAAATTAAGAATACCTTAAAAAATGAGACATGCACTCTAAATTTTCGACAAGAAAGAGGTTTATTTTCTCAGTCTAGTGACAACGAAGTTAATGGTATTGTTCGGAATGCAGAAGGAAAGGAAATGTATTTGATCAAAGGGTCTTGGAATGAAAGACTTTTTGCAATTAGGCTAAATACTGACTCTTCTCATCGAGACTTTTCAACGTCTTTGACATCACTTAGAGATCTATCATTGAATCAAGATGCAAATTTTTCGAAACTTGAAAAATACAGTCAGCTTATTTGGCAGCATAAAAACATGCCGGAAAATTATAAAGCAAATTATGGATTTAACGAATTTACTATGAGTCTGAATGAATTCCTCCCTTCCTTGGAACCCTTTATTCCACCTACTGATACACGTCGACGACCAGATCAAAGATTATATGAGCTTGGAGATGTTAGTTTGGCCGAACGTGAAAAAATGCGGATTGAAGATCTTCAAAGAGAGCGACGAAAAGCAATGGACACCGATTTAAATGCCTGGAAACCTTTATGGTTCGAAAAAGTGGTGAACCCACTTACTTTAGACGATTCTTGGCAATACAACGGTAAATATTGGGACGTACGACGATCTCAATCTTTTGAATCAATTTCATTTAAACTTTGGTAGAAAATTATCGTAATTCTAAAATGAATACGTATAATATATACCCTATTATTTTAAGCTTTTCAATTTTTTTAAAAATAATGTAAAATTACCTCATTGTTATAGAATGTCCCTTTCTATAGCAGACTCCGTAAAATCCTGGTAACTAGCTAAATAGATAATGGATGAAATTCCACTAAAACTCAACAAGAACCTTTATTCAAAATCAACAGGAGTATTTTAAAGGAGCGACGTGGTGCGTTTTGCAAAAGCGTCTATGCTTCTTTTTTATTCTGCAACACATATAGTTACTTGTCTTAAATCTATGTGAATAAATTTACACCTTTTTTGATTTACCGTGTTGATATCTTATCAGACTTACTTATCCTATTATTGTATCTTCTTTATATTATTCACTTTTAAAGCGCATCTCTTCTATTCGTAAATTTTAGTTGGTGGTGTAATGGTTTTTGGGCATTACTACCCGATTGGGGATCGTTGTCATTCGATTGATAGTTCATGCTTGTTAGTTGATTAGCTTATTCAAGTTGGTTGGGTACAATACAGAAATGCTCTCTTGTCAAGGGTCTTAATCCTTTGACACCTTTTTTTGATTATGCAACTCCGATTAATCCCATAAGTTGTCTTTTTTTCTAATGTCCATTTATAACTTGCCTTTTAATCCATTTAACCACTTGGTAATTAAATTATTCCTTAATACTTCGGCACTCGAGGGCTGGTTCACTCCTGACCCGTTACATCTTTGTCGGAGGAACCCGGACCTATTGTTGTGATCTCCTAAGGTTGACAGTCTCTCTATCAGATTAAAACCCCTTATTTAATTAGAATAAAGAGTGATATTACAAAGATTGCGCGAAGAAAAGAGGTGATTTATAACACATCTCTGCTGGTTTTGAATAAACGTTTTTGTCAAGTCCTAAGAAATTAACACTGTTTAGTTTAATGGAAGTTCATTCATTATTTGTTTAGCCAATTATAAAAAGCTTGTGAGGTCTGTTATAAAAAGGGATGTTCTATAACAAATTCTCAATGCATTACACAGAACAGTAAGAATAAAAAAGAGTTTATGTACAATTGTTAATTTATTTCTTGCCAGTTCACCTCGATTGCTATTTCGATGAACTAATGTAGTTTATCTAATTATATTATAATTGATATTAGCTTAGATGCAATTTATGCAATGACCCGAGTCAATACTATTGTTGTTGTTTACTATTTTCATTGATATGATCTCCTCTTTTTAACAATCTGCAAACAATATGTATGAGCTTGGAATATAATAAAGTATCTTTTTGAAGAATTCAAGTTTATTTTCACTGGTTCCTTGCTTCGTTTATTCTCTGAATGTTCTTGACTCATTCAAGTTTCCCCAAAGAACTTTTTGAAATGCATTATCAGTCTGAATCCGGCATCGGGCCGACTGATGATGATGCTGGAGAACTTCTCGAAGAAAATTTAGATACTCAAGAAAATTTGGATACTCAAGAAAATTCAAAGAACTATTACAAAACGTCTACTAAAGCTTCATACGACAATTCAGACAACAATAATTATCACGAAATTACTATCGACAATCAAGAGGTCGATTATAGCCCTGAACCTAACGATCAAATAGTAGATGACGAAATTAAAAACGAGTCTTACAAGAATGACGAAGAAGAGCCATATGATAGCCAAGACACTTCCAGGAAGAGACCTCTTTATACTTACACTTTTATTAATAATCAAGAACAGGGAGAAAGAGACAAACAAGAGACCTTAATTGACTATTCCACAAATCAACCTGACGATAATAATTCGAATTATGTATATATTCCAGAGTCTCTTATCAGCGAACCTGCTACCGAAACTGATGATTTTGCATTAAAAACTACACAAGAAAATTCAGACAATTTGGAAAGAGTAGAAGAAAATCAAGAGAACATAGATGCTAATCCTGTTAATAAAAGTTTCCAAAGCAATGACGGTGCTTCAGACGTTCAATATGAAGAAAACAACCAGGAAAACCCTGATAATATCGATGAATCTTCAACCTCCAATTCGGCCGAAGATGGAAAAAATGAAACCAGTTATGCCTCTTTAGATCCTTATTCTACAGGAACTGGAAGTACTGAGTCTGATTTAAATGGACCATTTATTCCTATGAACAATAGTACCCAACCTGATGATAATGACACTGACACTCCTGCAGTTTCAAATCCAACTTCTGGATCTGTATTTATAATTATATTCATGACTGTATCCATTGCTTTACTATTATTCACTGGCCTTTTTCGTATTTACCAGCGTCGCAGAAGGTCTATCAGACGCCGAAATCTGCAACATGAAGCAGCTGTATAAAAATCATACACTATACCTTCGTCGATTTTCCATTACCCAACTATTGTACATTTGTAATTTGCTCATTTTGTATAATTTCTTTTATTAAACGTTCTGTGATATTAATATGTGATTAACAGAGAAATACGTTGCAAAATTTTAAAATGAAGAAACTGCCGCTGGCGATCTTAAAGATTCCGTCGTACTTGACTGGAGAGCGGTTCCCAAATAATCAATACGCTCAGAAGATTCATATTCGTCTATTAATTCTTGAACAACTCGCCTAAAAACATTTAATAAGTACAACAATTCTTAGTATAAGTGTAAATCACTTACCTGGAGTCGTCGAATTCTTCAAAATCTTGAGCAAAGAGTGCTTCACGACGATACTGATCCAAAAAAGCATTCCTCTTTCTCAATTTATCGTATTGTTCCGTTGTTCTACGTAAAAGTGAAGCCATAGATGTATGATTTGCAATCATGCAACCAGAAACACGATGATCATTTCTGATAAAAGGGCTTTGTTTTGCCATAGCAACATGGATAGAGGCAGGGGCCCATGGAATAAAGGAAGCTAATTCTCGTTCTTTAATTCGCAGCAAACTTTTGTAAATATCATTGGGATTAAGGTCCTCGGATTGAATAATGTGCAAAGAGGAAATGTAACACGCAGTCTTGGATTCCAAGGCAGAAATCATGCGATTTTTTGGTTGTAATAAGCGGCGCATGACATCGTGTACGGATGTTTTAGGCGTGTTCATTTTCACTTTGTCGACGGAAGAAGTATGAAATGGCGTATACGAAGTAGAAAGAAAATGGCATCTTGGAATCGGGATCAAAGTAGAATAAATGGAGAGCAAATCATGATACATGTACCCGGGGAAACGCAAAGTCGCAGTACTTGCAGACATCACGGTAGAAACTAGTTGATTGGTTTGGACAAAAGTTGGATCATGGATCCGTAATTTATCAGAGGCAATCCGAGTCAATGCAGCATTATCGAGGACGACAACAGAATCGGCATTTTGAGACAGTCTCTTCAGGGAAAGAATAGAATTATATGGCTGAACGACAATGTCGGAAACTTCTTGTGAGTTAGGAAACACTGAATATGTCTGAACTAATTTTTTCGGAAAAAAATCATTTATCTGCTCTAAAAGAAAGGAGCCAAGACCAGACCCTGTTCCGCCAGCGATCGAATGCAATAGCATAAAACCTTCCAAATTGTCGGAAGTATCAGCTTCGCGGTCGATCATATCGAGAATATCTTCTCTTACACGGCCGCCTTCTGAATAGCCAAATGCCCAATTGTTTCCGGCACCGCCCCCGCCCTGGGACATGTAAATGTTTTCTGGATTAAATAGTTTCGAGTAAGGAGAAGAGAGAATATTATTAATAACCTAAAGAAAGGTTACATTATAGAGGATAATACTGCAAGATTTACTCTTGGCTCCAAATCAATAAGAATCGAGCGCGGGATAAAATGCTCGTCATCTGCTTGATAAAAGAAAACATCTTTGCGATCTGGAATGTGACTTAATTTTGTAGCATCTCCGGCTTCAGTTGTGGAAGGATCTATTAGTACGCCATCTTTATCTATGCCATGTTCCGCAATAAGCTGTTTCCAAAACTCAGTACCGACTATGCAGAACCATGAAAGATAAAAAACTAAATGGTGCAATTTACTTTGATTTCCACACTGGCCAACTTGCAATGTAATTAGTTCTCTAGGCATAATCGAGTTTTCTGTGAAGCCACTGGCACCTTCGTTGATCGCGAAAAATAATCCACGACGCCACTTTAAAAAAATGATAACATTACGATTCTTCAATGCTCGTGTACCATTGATGTTTCGTTCTCGATACTATTCTTCTTCATCCACTTCTAGCAGCGCTTCGTCTGGGGGATTTTTTAAATTTGCCATTTTTGGCTCTTTTACAGGGCTTGGGCTTGCTGGTATTTATCGATATGGTGCGCCTACCGAAATCGAGTTGGTAATCTTATTAATACTTGCTTTTGCAATACTTCTGTCAATATAGGAGCGCGGCGACAAGAAAAATACTTTATTTTCGAATATTTCAAGAATATTTTCTCGAGTCTTCACTGTAAAAATTCACCTGTTCCCTTTTGGTATTTTTTGTTAAATTGTACGTTTAGCCTTTTCAAGAGCCATTGTTTTCAAAGCTATTACCTGACCCTTATATAGGGCCCGAAGCTAAACCTTACACACTTGTCATTGACTTGGATCGCTTTTTAATTTCGCATCAATGGGACCCAGTGAATTCGCGATGGAAAATCGCTAAAAGACCTGGGGCTGATTTATTTCTCTACTACATGGCTCATTTATACGAAGTGGTCGTCTTCAGCTCTCTGGCGCAATTTGAGGCTGAGCCAATCATGGAAAAATTGGATCCGTATCAATTTATTTCCTATAGACTGTATAGATTTGCCACGAAATATGAAAATGGTCTCTATAAAAAGGACATTACGAAGTTGAGTCGAAGTCTCTCAAAAATTCTTATTTTCGGTCATGATCCTGTATTCCAAGAATTTCCAGATAATTTTCTCAAGGTTGAGCCATGGGATGGAGATTCAAGCGATAATACTTTGGAATCGTCGCTAGATTTCCTCGAGGCTTTAGCCTTTTCTAATTCTCCAGATATTAGACAAGTCATTCGTTCTTATGAAGGCAAGAATATTATAGCCGCTTTTGATGCAACACAAGAAGAAATCTATGAAACGATGAGACAGCAAAGACTAACGTCAAATCAATCGAGCTTGAAAAAATGGTTGCTTGCCATTTTGATGCCTGATATGGCTAAAGCCAACTCGAATGAAGTTGATTTGCTTCCGTACAGAGAACGCAAAGCTATATTTATGTCTCAGAGGAAAGAGGACTTTTCTAAAGATATGGAAAGAATTAGAAAAGAGTATCAGAGACAATTGGAAGCAAATAAGGAATATTTGGCTGCTAATAAAATGCCGCTTTTTGATCTTGTTACAAAAGGACCCCCCGCTCCGCCCGCTGAATTGCTTCAACCTCAATCTAATTAAACGCAACAAAATATCAACGCTTTTTAATTATTCTTATTTAACAATAAACTTTTACTAGTAAAATTATAATGGAGTAGATATTAATAGCATTGTGTCTTATAAAAGATATTACTGACTCTCATCTTTATTGCTGCTTGGAAAGTTAGAGCCTGAAAAATGATTCGTTTCTCGTGAAGACAGTTCCTTTGTAGCAAGTTATGCACTCAAAAACCTTAACTCGGTTAAAGCGCTTCTTTACTTGATCTTGAATAAAGCATTTATAACTTGATAAAGGCACGAAACTAATTACGAGTAAATCATAGGAGTTAATTTGCTACAGGTTTAACATGGAATAAAAATGTCTTTTTTTAAACAAGCCAGTCTGGACTTTTGCACTCGCACGTCTCATCCCAATATGATTGGCACACCTTACACGTTCGAGCGACCTTTCATCGAGGTGTCTTTCTTCTTTGCCTACGTGGTTGTTTAAACTTTCGCTTGTCTCTTCTGTTTTTCGGACAAAGTACATTCGCCATATTTTATTTGTTCATACTCATTCTTTTTTAGCCCAAAGCATTTCTTATCGTTGCCTCTCCAACCAGGTGATAATTTAAACAAAAAATTCGTGTCATCGCTTTAAAACCCGATAAAAGTTCTAAAGCGATGCATTTACAAAACTTCAGGTGGCTACTTGTTGTTGTGTTTGCCTTTTCCTTTCTCTTGACCCGCTCGTATGCTGTTGGGCGCAAAGAGAGGGATGTGCAGGCTCCTGGCTCTTTGGGCCTCAGCGACGCCCCTCCCGTGTACATCACTGCCAGGCGCGGCCTTTCTGCGTCTGCTATTTTTGGCGTTGCCGCCTTCTTTTGCGTATTTCTTTCCCTTTCTCGTGACAGAACGAACTTTGGTCGTTTTGCTTGTGTCGGTTCTCTGGTGATTGTGTCCCTCGGTGCCTTTTACCACGCCTCGACCAAGGCCCCTTTGGCTTGTTATTTCATAGTTGTTCTATTTTCTCCCTCCTTGGCCATCTTGTCAGCCGCCGTCTACATCTCTGACTCCTTTAGACGACCCGATCTTGACAAACGTGTGGCCATTTCCGACATTGAAGCGATGGACGTCGGTACTTTTGACAAAGCTCTCGTTTTCTGTCAATTGCTATGTAGCAGCGTCTTCAAAGACCCTAGTAACAAGAATACGGCCATGCTTGAAGCCGTCGCCTCGCAACTCAAGACAGCTCTGGCTAATTTAGACATGCTCAAAGACTTGGCAACCCTGAAACGGCTCGATGACTTTCAGACAGCTCTTGCCTCGGTTTCGCACGAAATAGCACCATTTATTAAGAATAGCAAGGTAAATGACGCGGTACTTCTGGCGACTGACATATTACATCAAATAGGTGATGTTCTGATTATTAAAGATGTTTTGAAGCTCGAGGTTACGGATAATCAGAGTTTCTTAGCCTTCCTAAAGGCCCTTCATTCCATTCTTGTCGATCCCAAAAATGCAGCCAAGATTAATCCCATGAGCCCTAAAATTATAGCTGCCCTTCGTCTTGTAATGGACCCAATGAGTAAGATTACTACATTGAACATTGCGAGCAGTTTCGAAGAGGCCGAGCTTCTAGCCCTTTTCGGCTCTCTCCACAAGCTTCTTTGTAAGGAGCTAGATGACATTGTCGAATCTGTTAAAAAGAAACTTATCCCGAAAGTCGTTTCTTTGGGCAGGTCTGTCGATAAAGATGTTCTCGCAAAGTTCCTTGCCCGCAATAACTTATCCACCCATTCAGCGCTTCCTACTCATGCTGCCTTCCTTGCTGAATTTGAAGATCATCTAAGGAAAGTACATGGTGCCGTGGATGACGATGTTGATAACCTTAATAAGTTGACCACATTGCTCACAGCGGAATACATAGAGCTGGTCAAGAGCATTCCCCCTTTCAAAAATGCCCTAGAAAAGACCATTAAACACATTGAACTGCATGGCGATTTGCTGTCTACTTCCGCGCTCCAGGTGAAGGGCGTGGATGTTGACAAGTTGTTGAACTACTTTGAGCTCATGATGCATCGAGTGTCTTTGACCAAGAAGCAAGCCGCAAAGGCATCAATGATAGGAAAAATACGGCTCATTGTAGCCGAATTGAAAGAAAGATCCGAACGTGACTTTGAAGCAACCGGGACTGCCGACGACCAGGATATCCTCGATAGGCTCACCGGCCTCATTGCTAAACTCGAAAAATATGATGGAATGACGTGGAAAGTGCTCGATCTTACGCATGCCGCAAAGTCAGACTCTATTCTTAAAGATATCCTTGCGACGCTTCGTCAGAGGAAGCGTGTCTTGGAAAACTCACACGCGACGCTTCCCGAGAGTATTGTCAATATGATCAAAACTTTCAGCCTGCCTTCAGATATTGATGTTGGTGCGGTCGAACGCCTCGTCAAGATCAAAAAGGACAATCAAGCGAAGATTAGTGTAAATAGCTTGGACGCGTCGGTCGACGAGGCGTTGGCTGCTCGTGTTTTTGAAAATATAAACGCGGCTGCTTCCTCAGCAACAGCAGATTATCTTGCCATCCGATCATCTCTGGATCCTTACAGTTCTCCTTTTGCAGGCATTCAGCCCGCTCTTGATGTCATCGGCGCCTGGAAGCCTGCATTGACAGCCTATGCTCATGCCAAAAAGGATCCAAAGGACACGGCTCCAAGAGACGATGGTCACTATTTGGCCGATCTAGAGGCACTGGCTGCTCTTCAGAAATTAAACACCGAAGACATTTCGACTTCCATTGGCAAGGAAGCAAAGGCTATCATAGCCCGTTTTATTCACTATTTGGAGGATTTGGCTAAGAAGGACGTCCTCTCAAACTTATTGACCGGTGAAAGAGTCTCTAAATTGACGAATGCTTCTCTTGGGATCTCTGATGGCTCTGATAGTCTATATAAGCAGATTGAAGACATCCAAGCTGCTCGCACAATTCCTTCTGGGAGAACCATTGCTGATTTGACAGAGCAATTAAAGAGCGAATTGGATTTGGAGCAAGTCAATGTAATAGTGAATATGTGTAAAACTCTCTATACGGATCTTTCTCAGGACGCTGAGCTCGGTGCTTTTTTTGACGCCGTAATCAAACGTATGCAAGCCACCGACACTTCGATTGCCCAAAATGTTGTGGGAAAGCAAAATGCTTTTGACGAGTTTATCAAGATCTCGCGAATGAACACTATCATAAACTCTTGCAGCGGCATCAATGAAACTTTTTGGGATTCAACGTTTCAACCTGGCGCATTGCCAACTTTGGGAAAAGGGGCTGATTTTCTAGATGCTGTATTTGCTTTGGAAGCCTCCCTGCCATTTGAAGACAAACTTAAAGATCTCCAAGCTTGGATTGACAAATTTGTCGGTGCGAAAATTGGCTCAGACGAGTACGGTTCGAATGTGGCAAGCGTTTTATGTGCATTAGATCAGGAATTAAGTGGCGACAAAACATCCTATGCAAACGCGGTTCTTTTATTGAAATTTCAAGCTCAAAATTCTGAAATTAGGACCGACAGCGCTAAAACTCTTGGCAATGTTGAATTGCCAAAAGCTAAATCATCAAAGTCAGGCTATGAAAGCGAGCTTCTCGAGTTTAAAATTAAACTTTTTGACAAAACCGAGATCATTGCCTACCTGCAACGACTTTCTGGGCTGGAGATGGAAGCAGAAAAAGATAGCGATAAAAACGCCGCTGAAGCTTTAGAAAGAATTCTTAGACCCAAATTTAGTAGCGCTTTTCCAAAAAAAGGGGTGGATATAAGTATCAATGCTAAATTCCAAGAAATTTTCAAAACAGATGTTGGTGAAAATGTGCCAACGATTAAAAAAGTGTTGTCTGATATGAAGATTGACTATAGTAATCGATTGGGAAATTCTCCAAGCGACCCTGTATCGCCAACTACTACACCCCTGCCAAATACTAAACCTAAAAATACTGGGGGAGGAGGGTTTGGTGGTAGCCATGTCAGTCATCATGGTGCCTCCTTACCTAGCTCTGCTAATTTCGATCCACCAACTTTCAAGACTTCGCTCCCTAAGACTGCTGCGTCTGTTTCGGGTGGTCCAGATCCAAAGACTACGCCTAACCCTATGCCTTTGCCAAATATTAAACCTAAAAATGCTGGGGAAGGAGGAGGGTCTGGTGGTAGCTATGTCAGTCGTCAGGGTGGTTCCCCACCCAGCTCTACTAGTTTCGATCCACTAATTATCAGTAATATTTCGACACTCAAGAGTCTACCCCCTAACCCTACCACTACTCATCCACTCACAAAGTCTACTTTTGGTGGTCCACCTCCTGTGTCTATCGATGTTCATTCACCTCCTGAGTCTACTCCTGCTTCAATAGATTTATTTCATAAGCTGTCATTAATAGAGTCGTCTGGGATAAGGGTCGAGTCATATTATGTTCCTTTTATAAACCTGCATCGATCTATATCACTCAAAGATAAATTGGCGCCCATTGAGAAACAGATGTCCGATAATAAGACTCTTGATATTACAACCATAGAGTCACTCCAACCCATTTTTACTCTTGATATCATTAATTCCCTTTCCTCTGAAGCGGAGGGAATACAAGATTTTTTTACACGGGCTATACAATATTGTATTAAACAAAGGGATATGTTGTTCGATTCTGAATCGAAGGAACTTCCTGCAAAACTTGCGGAACTTGTCAGCCTTTTTGACGCGTTCCAGTCATTGCTAAATATATGCGGAGCTCAAATTGTCATTACAATCCCTCGTGATCGTGAATTTGTAGTTCCAGAAGGAATTGTTTCTTTACCAATGGATGCCTCTTTGGTTTTGTCTTTCCGCACTAGCACTGTAAATGAGAAACAGTATTCACAAGCTATGGATTCCTTTTTGGAAAAGTTCAACCTCTTGAATACTTTCAACCCTTTGGATGCTTACAACACTTCTAGTGCCGTTACAGAGATTTCACTAAAAAAAACAAAAGATGAATTTATGATTTTTCGAAGTTTTTTGATTCCAGTACTTGAAGATAAAACATTGAAAAATACTCGAATGAAATTGTCAGTCCTGTTTGTAAAAGTTATCCGCTTTATAAACACGAATGCCCCTGATCTTGCCATCGAACGCGCGTACCCTTACAAGGTTATGGCTGATTGTTACAAGTCTCTTGCGCCAACATTGTGGGAACAGTGTATCAATGCAGACGCTCTTTGCAAAAAATACAATTTTGATGTTTATTTGACCAATTTGTTTCCTACAGAAAAGGATCTTTTAATTTCTGAACAACTGGAGAATTTGAATACCGAATTTGGAAAGACTGATTTCCATTTTAGTCAAATTTGTGCAAATATTAAACTCTATGAAGATGTTGTTGCTGTTGCTAAATTCTTAGACGCTAACAAAAAGTTAGGTTTAAGTACTGCCAACCTTGAGGCATTTAACAGAATAAAAGATTTATACGAAGAGAAAAATATGCAAACAACAATTCTCGACAGATTAACTGGAGAAATCCAAGATGCAGACTGGGTTATCGGCCAGTTAAAAGAGACTATTATAGTTTTGGACTCCAAATTTCAAATCCCGATAAGCTCAAAAAACGAAAAAAAGTTCATGGACTTTATTGCAGGTCTAATTTTGAGAAAACTCTCTTCCCTTCAATTGTCAGAAGATTGTTCAGATGATTACCGTACTACATTTCTCCGACTTGTCTCACAACTTGATGTTCCTATTGTGTGCCATTTTTCTGCTCAATTTCATTATTTCCTGGAAAACTTACGTTTTAAGGTTGTGTGTGCCTCCGATGGCTATCTGATCCTAAAAAGCTTGAGAACTCGTCTAGCCAAAAAATTAGGCTTAGCTAAAACTTCTGAAGATAATGTCCACTTAAAATCAGCATGTGAAGTATATTTAAAGGCGATTGATTTGGAAGGTGGCACTCTTCCCACGCTTGCTGCTCTGGACGCTAAAAAAGAAAATCCATTGGAAGAATACATTGACGATTTTATTAAAAGGCTTTGTCATCATATGGAGTCTATTCAGTTCAACAAACATCCGAGAAATGCCGATACTTTATTAATAGGGTGCTCGCCTGGAATTTTAAAAGATGAACGCGCGATTAAGGCTATCAATGATTATTTTGCCACGATTGTCACAGCCATTTATAGCGATAGAGCGAATATTATAAAAACTGCAAATTTCCCTGACAACATCAAATTATTCAGTAGACTTCTTGATTGTTTCGATGCTTCTCAACGTTTGTTACAAAAATTAGGCGTCCCCGTAAAAATTACACTTTGGATTGAGGGAAATGTGGGCGAATATTTGTTGCCGCCTGATAACCCTGGTTTAGTCATTGCTTCCTTCAATCCTATTTTGATCGGAAGCTACGAAACCGATGTTATCCGTCTTATTGAAGCTATGACTACGCTAGTAGAAATGAATAGCAAATTACAAGAGACGGAGAAATTTTTCGATATTTATTCTAGCGTTTTTAACCCTTTTCTAGCAATTCCAGATGTTAAGAAGGCCATGATTAATTTTTTTGACAAAGTAGCTGAGGTTGTTAATGAACAAAAAAAAGTGTTGAAAGCGCTTGACTTTACCAAGAACGAGAATGCCATTCTCAATGCGCAACGATTATTTAGCCTTAAAAATTTAATTAAAGATTGTCGTTCTCTTGCCCCTGGTCTTTGGAAGGCTAATCCTAGTTCGCAGTCCCTTTCGATTGATGATTTAGTGGATGATAGAATGCCACTTTTAAAGGAGGCTTTTAACACAAGTGGTGATACTATTGGTAAGCTTACTAGACTGTACGAAATCTCCGGTGAAGTCGGAAGCCAACATGATCCTGAAGTGCAGTCAGCCTGGTTTGATGCGCTTCGTGATATTGAAGACGGACTGTCTACTTACGAAGACGTTCAAAAAATGGGGATCTTATCGTTATCCAATAATATTCCGGGCATGGATATTTCGGCCTCAACGAAATGGAATCAGGTCAAGAAAGAACAAGAAGCAAAAATCCTTGAGAATGCTGGCAAAAACATTAAGCAAGAAAGCTTTCCATCAATTTTAAATTTTGTTAGCGAAGTGGATTCAAGCTTAAAGCTACCTGTTTGTTCTACAACTGAGTGGGAATTCATGAGAATTATTGCAACGAAGTTCAATGCAGCGATGCATGGAGCGCTAAATTCTACTATTCCTCCAGTATCCTCTTATATTGAAAACTTAGAAAAGCGTTGTAAAAATCCCTATCAATTTTTCTCTGCACAATTTTTCGATTCTTTTCTCAAAGAGTTAATAGCTACGCACCTCAAACAATGCACCCTGATAAGACTTGATGATGTTTTCCCCATAATCGAAAATACACTTTCTACTTACTCAACATTTGACGACGTGATAGCGATGTACTACTTTACTAGGAAACACTTTTCAAATATTGATATTTTCATATCTGAAACATGGAAAAAACGCAAGGAAGAAACCGAAAAGAAATTTATATCTACCAATTTTTCAGAAGTTGAAAATTTAAAGCGAAACATTAATAACTTGAATTCAAAATTTTCTGAGGGGGGAAAAGTTTTTGTGTCCACCGAAGCGCTACTAAAGAGAGCTATTAGGAAAATTTTTCAAGATCTTTTATCCCTTGATAGTCCAAACTACAGGTCTTGCGCTACTCCTCGGCTTATCTTGAGCGCCCTTGTGGGTGCTTCTATTGACAACTTTTCTGAAAAGTTTAAAACCGATATTAAAAATTTTATCGACACTCTGATTACTTTGACTGTGGCGTACTTAAACAAGGAGTAGCTGGGTTTCTATTTATTTTAATTACTTTTTATCTGCTTTCTCGATCGATTAATTAATTAAATAACTAATTGATATATTTATTTATTGAATATGGTAATCAATCTCAAATCAGGGTCACAGCATAGCATGTTGGCTCTTGGTTTTGCCTTGCGTTGTTCCTATTTATGTCTTAATATTCAGAATCTAAATTTATTTGCAAGACTGATTTTGTAATTGCGATAAGATGCAGCTAAGTAATAATATTTGGAAGGCCATAACAGGACCGAGACAAACTTGCATCAACAAGAAATTGCTCAATTGTTCTATTATCTCGACTGCATGTGCTACCATGTGAATTCTAAGCATCCCACAAGCAGTCCTTTTTTCAGAGCCAATCTAGTCGTCGCTACGATTTCCAAACAAGATCCCAAAATTTACTAGTGACCCCGAAACCAACCTTGGAGCTTTTGAAGTGGTGATCCATGTGGTACTTTTTCAATTCCTTCATGTAGCTCGTGCTGACGACTGCATGATGCAGATAATAATGCATCAAATCATAGACAACATAGCCTGCAAAAATACCTCCCAAAAAGCAATTTCTAATTTCTGCCGTTTTAATCAAAACATTCAGGATTGGGACCACCAGCATTGTCAATTGAACAAACAGGGCAGGCGGCATGACAAGTCTATACGGGTCCATTGGCATGAAATGATGAACACCATGAATTAAAAAATGAAGGGTGTAGAAATATCGGTGGCGTGGCAAATAGTCATCGGAGTGGAAAATAAATCGATGAAACATATATTCTATAAATGTCCAGCATAACATTCCCATTGTGAAATAAAATACAACTGAAGACACTGACAAATTTGCCATGTACGAAGATGCCAAAAGGATGGCTATGATAGGGATCCAGAAGGTTGGAACAACCCACCAAGGAGTTTTTGATAAAAACTCCAGATAATCAGACTCGAACAATCGATATGATTTTCTTGATAAAATCGGCTCATGTATCCTTTGTAAGTACTGCTCTCTCGTCACGTGCTTGTTATTCCAGATTTGACACAATAAGGGTCTTTCTAGGTCCAGGACAAACCTCTTTTTTGAATTTAATATGTCCTGTCTTAGCTCGGAAATTGGCTTGTGCATTTTAAGCTTTGAAAGGTATTCATAGGCCAGTGCGGAATGCTCGTGGATTGTTTCGTTCTTCATCACCTGGGTAATGTCTTGGTTTCTATGGGATTCCAAAATGTCTCGCCCGCCTGGATGCAAATCTAAAAATTTCCGAATATCATACATTGAACCTTCCCAATACACAGGAAACAAGTCTTTTTCCTTTTGTGATGAAATTTCTCGAGGACAAAATTCTTCAATATGGACCATCCTCAAAAATAGAAAAAACTTACGCTCGAGGTCGAAGGTGCGATGCAATATAATACAGTTTCATGCAATTGTGGCGTTGCTAAGTTTGTGACGTTGCCCTGCAGCTTTCCGTTTTGATTGGGCCCCCGAAAAACGACACATACACGGATCCTTTTTTATTGTTGCCATTCGGAAAGAATATAAATGCGGTTTATTTTTAATAAATACGGGATTTAAAATTGACACAACTTTCCAACGCCGGCCAGATTCCGGGCACAACACAGCGGTTGTTAAAAAAACCAGGTCTAATTCGCAGAAATCCTTCCGGTTTGAAAGTATATAGATGAGATGTCTGTCCCACGCTTTTCAAACAAGCTCAAAGTAAAAAGTATTTTTGGTGGCGATCGTTTATTTTTCTTAGGTTACTAACCGAAGTATAAATGTCACAAGGCGTCCGCTCTCCCAAGTTTCGATGAGCAATTTCGAGACCGATAAATTTATTGACTATGAAAAAATCGAGAGAAATCTAAAGATAATTAAGGACAGGTGAGGCAATCATTGGGGTTTTTATGGGACTTCATTTTTTGATAGACTTGAGCGTCCGTTAACTTTTTCCGAGAAGATCATTTATGGCCATCTCGACAATCCCAAAGAACAAGACATTAAACGGGGAGAGTCTTATTTGAAACTTCGACCTGACCGCATAGCATTTCAAGATGCGACTGCTCAGATGGCCATCCTCCAATTTCTTACATCTGGCATTCCAGACACGGCCGTCCCAACCACAGTTCATTGCGACCATTTAATTGAAGCAGAGGTGGGTGGACATAAAGATCTTATTCGTGCTAAAGAAGAAAATAAGGAAGTCTACGATTTCTTGGCCACTGCTACAGCGAAATATGGCATGGGCTTCTGGAAACCTGGAAGCGGAATTATCCATCAAATTGTCTTGGAAAATTACGCTTTCCCTGGTGGTCTCATGATCGGTACCGATAGTCATACCCCAAACGCAGGTGGATTGGGAATGGTTGCCATCGGCGTCGGTGGTGCTGATGCCGTCGATGTCATGGCTGATATTCCTTGGGAATTAAAATGTCCTAATATTATCGGTGTAAAACTTACTGGAAAATTGCATAATTGGGCCGCGTCTAAGGGTACTAAATACAACGTGCGTCTAAATATATCTGAGCTTTAATTTTAATTAGATGTTATCTGTAAAATGGCTGATATTTTAACAGTAAGAGGGGGAACCGGAGCCATTGTTGAATATTTTGGCCCTGGTGCTGAGACAATCTCTTGTACAGGAATGGGGACGATTTGTAACATGGGCGCTGAAATTGGAGCAACAACTTCCATCTTTCCTTTTAATGATAAAATGGCTCGGTATCTTAAAGCAACCAAGAGAGGACATATCGCTCATTTGGCGGCCAAATATCGCCATCTTTTTCAAACAGATCCTGGCGCCAAATATGATCGCGTAGTGGATATTAATTTGGACGAATTAGAGCCTTTAATCAACGGTCCATTTACTCCTGATTTATCTACACCGGTCAGTAAAATGAAAGAACGTGCCACAAAAATGAACTGGCCTGTGAACATTTCCGTCAACTTAATTGGCAGCTGTACCAATAGTAGTTATGAAGATATGACACGTTCGGCCAGTATTGCTAAACAGGCAATTGAACATGGCCTTAAAGTCAAGACACCTTTCACAGTGACTCCTGGATCTGAACAAATTCGTGCTACTATTGAACGGGACGGAGTCATGGAAATTTTGAATAAGGCCGGTGCAACTGTTTTGGCCAATGCATGTGGCCCTTGTATTGGTCAATGGAAGCGTCACGATGTCAAAGAAGGCGAGAAAAACACCATTGTAACATCTTATAATCGTAATTTCACGGGAAGAAATGATGGAAACCCCGGAACTCATTCATTCGTCACTTCCCCTGAAATTGTGACTGCATTGGCTTTTTCTGGAGATTTAAGATTTAATCCCATAACAGATGAGCTTACCGGTGCTAATGGAGAGAAATTCAAGTTTAAATCCCCAGAAGGCTATGAACTTCCTTCGAGAGGTTACGATCCCGGCATGGATACTTATCAGGCACCCCCTTCAAATCGAGACAAAGTTGAAGTCATTGTGACTCCAACTTCGCAAAGACTCCAATTGATAAAACCTTTTGCCAAATGGCGCGAAAATGATTTTCTTGAATGTCCTATCTTAATTAAAGTTGAAGGAAAGTGTACCACCGATCATATCAGGTAATAAATCGCTTTGCAGGGAGTTTTAATATTGACATTAAACTAGCATGGCTGGAAAATGGCTTAGGTTTCGAGGACACTTGGATAACATCTCTAACAATTTCATGATTGGAGCCATTAATGCGGAGAATCATAAAGCGAATTGCATTAAAAATGTTATATCGGGAGAGTATGGCCCTGTTCCAGATACCGCTCGTTTTTATAAATCCAAAGGTAATTTTTTTACCTATGAGACTGTAGCAAAGATGTTTGACACTATATAGGAATTGAATGGGTGGTTATTGGAGAAGAAAATTACGGCGAAGGGAGCAGTCGTGAACATGCGGCATTAGAATGCCGCCATCTAGGCGGGGTCGCAGTCATAGTCAAATCATTTGCTCGTATTCACGGTACCATAGCAAATACAATGGAAACATATAGTTCATTTTTATGCATTAGAGACCAATTTAAAGAAGCAAGGAGTTTTACCTTTGACTTTCGCCGATCCGAAGGATTACGACAAAATCTCCCCGGGTGATAGAATTTCAATTGTAGGGTTGAAAGGACTTGAATCTGGTAAACCGCTCATGGGAAAAATCCACAAGAAAGCAAACGATAAGGACAAAGAAGAAGCTATTGATTTCAAGTTAAATCACACTTTTAATGATAATCAAATTGGTTGGTTTAGAGCTGGAAGTGCATTGAATGCCATGGCTGAAGCTCGAAAGAAACAATAATGAACGAATAATGCGAGTGGATAATGTAATAATGAATGAGATAATATAATATACTGATGTCGAATAATGTGAATAAAGAGAAATATTTTAAAGAGCCAAGTTAAAAAAATGGTAAGTTTTTCACTTTAACTTCTGCGTTTCATTTATTTCTTTTTATCTGTAGAAGGTTAAAGTAATAACGCATTCATTAAGCGAGGTGAGCCGAGAACGGAGACAAGACCTCCCTAAAATACAGAGGAACCCAGACCCGGCCCTACATCCATTTGAAAGCAGCCGAGAATACATGCGGGCATTAAATGCAGTGAAACTTCGACGGCTATTTGCTAAGCCATTTATCGGACAATTGGGCAGCGGACATAAAGATGGCGTGTATTGTCTTGGAAAACATTTTTCCCACGTTGAATCCCTTGTGAGTGGAGCAGCCGACGGTGAGCTTTGTCTCTGGGATGCCAGTGCGCATAGCAAGGGAGGCGCAGTATCAACACCTATTTGGAGAAATCAACAGGCGCACAATGGGTTTATTAGAGGCGTCGCCTTTATACAGAATGAAAAAAGTGCTGATAAAATTCTTTCTTGCGGAGATGACGGGACCGTCAAGTTATGGAACACAAATCAGAATGATAGCAAAAAAATCCCTTTGTCTCATTGGACTTCTCCAGATGGATCGCCCTTGACTGCTTTGGACACGCATCCATCCAGTTCTCAGTTCAGTACCTCGGGACAAATTGTTTCTCTTTGGCATACTGGACGACCCTCCCCGATTCAAAACTACGAATGGGGACACGACACATTTACAACAGTTCGATTTAATCCTGTTGAAGGACAGCTTATAGCCTCAGCTGCTACTGATCGTTCACTCATATTATTTGATACAAGAATGCAAACACCCCTCCATCGTTTAGTGCTCTCAATGAGAACGAATGCCATTGCATGGCATCCTCGGGAGCCTTTCAATTTGGCGACGGGAAGCGATGATCATCAGGCTTACTTGTGGGATATGAGAAACATGAAGAAAGGTTCATTGAATATATTTAAAGGCCATGCCGGTCCCATCCTTGATCTTGATTTTTCACCTACAGGTCAGACTCTGGTCACTGCAAGCTATGATAAAACAATAAGACTCTTTGACCTTTCGGACTCGCATCAAGGGGCCTCTTCTTTCAGCACTGGTCATTCACGAGACGTTTATCATACGAAACGAATGCAGAAGGTTTTCAGCGTTAAAGTTTCAATGGACTCTCAAACAATATTTACAGGGTCTGACGATGGGCAGGTACGTTGTTGGAGGATGAACGCCTCTTCAAAGCCTTCTTACCAGAATTATCGACAACAAACAAATATTCTTTATCATGATGCACTTGTTAAAAAATATTCAAAATTACCTGAAATTTCTATAATTAATCAACAACGTCACTTGCCAAAAGTCATTGTGGCAAAGAGAAAAGAAGAAAGGTTAATGAAGGATTCAAAGAAAAGAAAATTAAATAATAGAAGGATTCATTCAAAACCCGGTGCTGTCCCCTTTGTCTCCGAACGGACAACTCAGGTGGTTACGGAAAAGAAATAAACTTTAACTTTTCTTCGTCTTTCGATGATAAATAAATTTAACTTAATCTTACTTATTGTTTTAAGTTAGGTTTTTTATTTCTCTATGCTAATCGATAAACAATTTTCGATTTACCTTTCTTGCTCACATTTAAAGACAATAGAGTTGAAGGTTGAACTTCGGGCAGTTTCAATGGCAAAGGGGCGGTGCCTCTTGCGGACATGTTTAAAATAAGAGCTGGAAAATCATCTTCCTTCTTATTTTTGGCCTGGCTCGCTTCAATTATATCGCTATTAGGATTTTGAGAATGCCGCTGAATTGGTCTTGCCATTTCATTATATTTCAACGTATGATGTGCAGAAGAAGAGGATGTGGCAATTTCTTGTGTCCGCGACTTCAAAACAGCTTTTCTATCAAGAGCTGGGAAAGCAGAGTCCGAGCGCGTGTCAACAGTCCTAAATCCGCCAGAAGGCATCGGCGCAATCTTGGTCGTTAACGTCGGAAATAGCTCGCTTCCAAAAGAGGCGTCTTGAACTTTATTACCATGGATTTCCACCGAGGGGCTCGCCCCGTAATTGTCTCTTACTGCAGTGGATAATTTAGAATTTCCGCTTTGAATATTTGAAGATGAGGATTTCCCGAAAAATGATAAAAATTCTTCGGTAGGCGGGCTAACGATTCTCTCATTCATGGTTGTTCTCGAATCTGCCATTGATTTCTGTTGGGTAATTGCCCCACTTTGCAAGTCTATATTAATGGAAAGCGCTTTTATTTTTTCGCTTCTTTGTTGTCCTTTCTTGTCCTTCAAGTGTTCTGCCCCTCTATGAGCTTTTAATTCTAATTCAGATGGAAAAACAATGAATTTTTTCTCAAGGCAATCTCTTTCGTCGCAAATGAAATGATCATTTGTGAAATGTTCAAATAGCGCCTTGTAATTTTCAAAATATTCATAAGGTTTCTTGAAATAATTCTTACAAATAAAACAAACTTCATGTTTATCCCGACAATGTTCATACAGCTCATCTGACGAATAATAATATGTCTCGCAAAATCCACACTTGGGGTGTCCCTTAAATGACATTCCATCTCCTGATTTTTGGTGTTTTTGAAGGGCCGCAGAACTTTGAAATAATGGTATCTCGGAAAGAAAATACTTTTGGTGTGCATAACAAATATCACTAAATTAAAATTCAAGAAATTAATTATAAAAATACATATTTAACCACCAAATGAGAAGTTGATGCGATTTCTTGGCATGAATTAGAAACTCTTTTCTATCTTGAAATATCGTTTTGCAAAAAGGGAGTGGACAAGAGAGTGACATTAAATTCATAGCCTTTTGACGGGAAAGATCCTCTATAAAATAAATTCCGTTTCTCTTATCCAAATAAGCTTCTCCTTTCGATCCTTTGGTAGTTAATTCGGTCATCGTCAATGCATAATCCAATTGTGGATTTTGAGTTAAAATGACAGTATCCACTATTTTCTAATAAAAAGGAAGAACAAAAACTGTCAAATGAGGCAATAATGATATACTTTGCAAAGAGGACACGCCTGGCTTTGGAATAAATGGCGTAACCTTAAAGAACATTTCCAGCAATAAATGTGATGACAAGATCCAATAGACCAGATATCAACGCAGTTTTCAGCGCAAATAATGCATGAATTTAAATTTGAGCTGGATTGGTTCATAATGCTTTAATGCTTTTTCACTAACCCCAAAAAACTTCCTTTAAATCGCGCTTTTTTTAAGGTGACTCGGATGAAAATTGAAAATTTAGTCTTGGACACAAATGCCCTCTTAAGCTCTGTTGATGGACATTTTCCCGATGTGATAGCTCTATGGACACTGCCTGAACTTGCTTCCCTTGAAATTAGGGATGTAAATTCCCGTCAAAGACTTGAAACTTTTCTGTCAACTCGTATCAAATTTAAAAGTCCTACTCCTTCATGCATTGAATGGATCAAAAGTTTCGCAACAAAGACTGGAGATATTGCTATCCTTTCTTTAATTGATATTAGAATTATGGCTCTTACTTTAACCCTGTATTTAGAGGCGATGAAAGACGACGTATCCAAGTTGAGACGAGTCCCTTTGCCGCCAAGAGAACATGTTCCTTCTCATTCAAAGGCAGACCCATCAACTGCTCTGACAAATAATAAAGAAAACAAATTAAACAGTAAAAATGAACAGCTTACCGAAAAAGAAAATAATACCGATGCAACTTTGACCGAAATGTTAAGCAGCCAATTAAATATCCAAGAGAACAAACTTTCTAGCTTCCCTGCGGAGGATGAAGACAATGGTTGGATCACACCCAAGAACTACAAGAATCATTCATCGAGCCCATTTATGCCGAAGCCATTTCCCTCGAAAATCGATAGTAATATATTAGTGGGTTGTATGACGAGCGATTTCGCAATGCAAAACGTTTTAATCCAAATAGGACTTTCTGTTATACAATCTTCGATTCTTTCTAGCGGACCAATGCTGCATATAACTAGAATTAAACATTGGGTGTTGAGATGTCATGCTTGTCTCCATCTTGAATGGAACCCTAAGAGAAGATTTTGTGATTCTTGCGGCAATTCAACGCTCATAAGGACATCTTATTCCATTAACCCCGCTAGTGGACAGTTAGTTTTGTATCTTAAAAGGGATTTTCAGTATAATTTACGGGGGACGCAGTATTCCATCCCACAATCGAAGGGGGGTAAATCTTACAAAAATGGGGGGGATATGATCTTTAGAGAAGACCAAAAAGAATTTGCGAGAGCAATGAAAGGGTTTTCTAATTTTCAAAAGAAAATGGATAGGGATCCCGAAGATTTCGTCCCGTTTGAGGGCGTTAAAAGTTCCATGAGAAGTTCAACTTTGCATCCACCTACCATTGGTTACGGTAAACGAAACCCTAATCAACGTCGTTGATTGATACTTGACTGTATTTACCATTATTTATTAAATAAATGACCACCACTCCTAGGGCAGTCCTCTGGTGGTTTTGTTTAAAAAAGAGAATGTCGCAACCTGTTTCGGGAGGCAAGAAATTAGTTTATAGGAAGATCATTGAAGACTATCTTGAAAATCGGACTTTTTCAAAATCCCAATCCGTCCAGCTGCAGCAACAAGCCATTGGTCTCAGTATCTCTGCTCCCGTTTCTAATGCTTCGCCTTCTTTTAGAGAAGAACCCCACGGAAAGGATACAGATCATCCAAGTGCATCACTAGACGCCTCAAAAATATTTTTGGAAGACGATTCAGCTCAAACAGCAGGGAGTATTGAGCAGCTACAAGGTTTTAATTTTGATAGCCAGGTCCCAATATCTGTCTTTGATGCTTTTTATGCTGGTATTCTTCAATTTCCTGAAATTTATCGTAAACGAAAAGAATCGTCAAACATGGTAAGATAGTAGCTACTTAATTAAAATTTCCATCTCTATATATTTTAAGGATATTTCATCGGCCCCCATTCATCGATTGCCTTTAAAGAAACGATTGGCTGATGCAAGGTTCAAAGGCGGAGATAGTGTTCGAAAAGACAAGTGTTTCTTTTACGGAATAAATGGAGTCGATAAATTCAAAGATATCCCGACTGCTCTTATCATGCGCTATTATTGGGATTGTATTGTCTTGGATTCTCCCTCGATGGCATCCACCGGATCTTCTTATACAGGCGCTTCATTATTAGGAGTGAGTCAACGCGCTTCCGTCTCAACTGCAAGTGCATCGGTTGGCGCCACGGATGGAGAAGACAGTCATGTCTTTTTGCTTAGTGACCCTTCTGTTCAGGAATGGGTCAATTGGATCGAGGATGGAAAACTGCATCCTTCTCTCGTTCCCCTAATTCATGAACATCATTTGGCAATTTATTATGACGGCTGTTTGCTGATAGAAGTTCATGATTACAGGCATTCTAGCACTTCCCTCACCCTAAATGGAGTCTATATGGCCGAGGTTCATCGGATTTTATTGAAGCCAAATGAAGCTACAATAGCCCAAGATTTAAAAATATTGTTAGATGAGCAATATGGAGAATCTCAATGGAGTGATTTTGATTATCTTTTAATGGAAGAGAAGCTAAGAAATTACCAACTTACTATGACAGGAGCAGCTCCTTTATGTTTAGATCCGAACCCAAAAATAAGTAAGCTGGCTTTCTTTGCACATCGGCAAATGACAGCCACGGCCTCCATGAAAAGAAAATTTAGAGCTGATCCTTGGATCAGAGCGCAAAGACAAGCTGCCATAATGTCCAATATAGGAAGGAATCATTCAACTGCTACATGGGCTAAAAATAGATCAACGACGCCGTTCAAATTTTCTTCTCAATCCGATTGTAATGTGTTGTCTGCTGGTCAAACTCGGTCTCTCTTTTCAAGACATTTACAGACTTTACAAGAATTAAAAAATGTAAAAAAAGCGATGGATTCCGAACCCTTTCATGGCCTTGACACAAAAAGAGCTCCATCATCTAGTAAACTTTAATATTGTTAATTTTTTCGCTTTACTTTAACAATTTATTTACTTGATAGATCTACCTCCAACTACGAAACCCATTTGGCAAATTCCGATACAGAAAATCTACAGAACTGTCAGAATGGAGCGACTTAAAGTTTCAGCATTGAATTTGCCACCACCTCAAGCAACTGAAACAACTTCTGCTGCTCAAAATACAGCCTCCACACAAACTTCAAGTTCTATAATACCAGCCTGTTATTCACTTCACATTATGGCTGGAATGGATGGATTACCTGAGGTCTTATTAAGAATAGGAATGTCTTGTGATTCGTCTATTGGCGGAGAAACACTTAGGTTTAAACTAAATTCTCCCTACCAGATTGAGTCATTTATTCAGTCTTTTAAAGCTTTGATCATGTTGCAAGATATTCATATGAAATGTACTACCGATCTCACGAATCCTTCTTGTTTCCCCCTCTTTCATTCTAGAAAATAACAAGAATCCTTTTTGTAAATAAATAGTGGGTAAATTGTAGACTCAAACCTATGAATGTGTTCATTTTATTTTTATTAAAAGCGAATAGATATAAAACTCAACTCAACTCGAATCATTAAACAAGTTTCTTAGCGCGAAAGAATTTTTCCAAATGTTTTAATTGCCAGAGGCAAGTCGCTGCCAGGACGAATAACTGTAAGAGCATCCACCAAATGACTCTACTATTAACTGATTCAGATTTCTCGCGAAATTCTGACTGCCGTTGACGATGTTGATATTGGTTATGACGGATATCAGCAATCATAGAATTCAATTGAGAAACTGTACGTGCCATACCTTGAAGATGTGCTTTAACAGGAGGTGTAATATTGGTCTCGCCAGGGTCTCCGATAAAAACTTCCAGGTTCATCTTGACTTTTTTACCATACCAAGAATCTTGCAATGTTCCAATTGTGATTAAATGTTCTTGTGACTCGGCCGAAGTAAAAAAGAATCTTCCTGCTGGACTCGCAATTTGATTCATCAATACTTCGCGTCCTCCTTCAACAGTTATTTGGAGATTTATAGAAGGATCGCTCACGTAGGTCTGTGTCATATCATTATATACCAAAGTTGTATAATTTCCAAGAAACACGGTATGCTTCGCTAGATGTTCTACAAAATACTGTTTTTGTCCTGGCTCCAGGTGGAAAAATATCCCGTACGTATCTTGGATCCAGCCAGCGCTCAATATCAGAGACAAAACACTTAGACAAATAACGACAAATCTACCCATTTGGCTCGTAAGCAGTTCCTCTCCAAATAAAAACGTCTTTTTTTATCATACCTCATAAAATTGCGCGAATTTTTTCAATTGCATTAAACAGGTTTGAATTCATGCAAATATACTTGAATTACAATGGCAGACGACGATATTTTTGATTTCAAAGATGAGAATATTAGCCATTTAAATTTACCTTCGCTCCATTCATTTCTTCAACCAGTAGCAAATCCAAAGACGAGCAAACCAACCGCCTCTAAAGTAAGATCTATGGCCTCTACCAAGCCTACTACAACAAAGTTGACTTTTAATTCCCACGATCCGCCTATGAATAGAACCAGAAGAGGTAGACCAGCTGCTAAATTCAAGATTCCAAAAATACCGACCTTCTTACCGCATGTTGACCCCTTAATCCAATTACAGCCTTTTAATAATAATTTCAATTTTGTTCAGACGGATAATGTATCTTCTCCGTTATTTCAATGTGAAAACTTATTAGCGAAAGAAAATGAAGCTTTTGAAAAATTGAATTCAACTATCAGCAATGTTGAACCATCTCGTCAAACTGAAGATGAAACTGCTCGTTTTCATCTACTCGACGATAACTGCGATGATATTAGCATGTTAAATGTAACAGTGCCTGTTAACAGTATTGAAAAAACCTTAAATATTCTTGTTGGAAACCAAACCAATGGGAACTCCGACGATAATATTGAACCTATTCAGAATGATTTTGTTAATGCAGAAAAGTTTAGTAACTCTACCAAAGATGTTACCATCAAAAAAGATGCAACACTACAAATTACCGAAGTAAAAACAAAAGAAGAAGCGATCAAGCTTCTGATGACGCGGTTGAGCAATTATGATGTGATTCCAAATCATGCGCCAATAGCTAAATCAGATGACCGCGTAAATGCTTTGTTATACCCTGATGATTGCAGTATTCTAATTAATTCTTTATCCCCAGATCCTCTAGAAAGGTCCTTTTTCCGTTTATCTTTAGCACATGAGGCTTTGATTAATGTTTCACCAGTATTTTCAGAAGATCATTTAACCACTAGAGATCTTGCAACTGTTAAAGATGATTCATCTGTAGGAACTCATTACACTACTGCATCAAAGTTTGAAGTTTACGTAGATACCTCAATTCCACTTACGGATAATTCTTCTGTTCATCTGCACCCTGACCAGCAAACTGCATCTTTGAACACTAAAAGCGATGCCAGTATTTTATCCGTTTCCAAAGCCCAAACATTAGATATTTTGCCTATTGAGAAAATGGCATCAATTTTGAGCCCCCTTCCAATTTTCGAACCCACTGTAGAAGAAATTCTTGAAAAGAGTTGTATCATTGAAGCCAATATTCAATCTCTTCAAGAATTTATGTCCAGCAAAAATAAGCATGTTATAAAAGCTCAGTCGGATTACCAACTTGTTAAAAAAGAGGAACTCATTTTGCCCAATAAAAATGTTGCTAGTCACACGCCATCATTAAGAACAAGCCTTTTAGACACCCCTAGTACACTAGTTAAAACATCAGAATCTATAAACGATAACCCCTTCCTTTCACCTGGTCTTGGAAAACCTGTTTCTAATTTGTTAGAAAAATTTCAAAGTTTTGTTGCGCATGAAAATGATTGGATTCGGTTTTTATTAGTTGGTTGTAATCAACACAATGTGAGTCCTTTTTCCGCACTCTTTCAAAATATTGCTGATACGCAAATAACTAAAATCGGAGAATCAACATACTCTGAAGTATTTTTATGTAAGGATAAGATCCTGACTGTTATTAAAATTATTCCGGTTCGAACGTCTCTGGAGGAGAATCAAGATTCCTTTTATCAAGAAAATGTTTATAAGGAGGGAACAGATATTCCTTATGCAAGCAGAGCCATGGATGTATTTAACGAAGTAATAATGACCAAGAAGTTATCTCCATTTTTTCAAAGTTCAAGCGATAATTTTAATATTGACTCTACAGGATTTATTTCATATTTGCACGCATATTTAGTCCAAGGAAAATACCCAGAAAAACTTTTAGGCGTTTGGAAAGAGTTTGATCAAGAAAAATCATCGGAAAATATTTCACCAGAACATTTTCCTGCCGACCAACATTTTATAATATTAATGATGTCGTATGGTGGAACCGATTTGGAAAAATTTACGTTAAATTCGATCCACCAAGCGTTCTCTATTCTTCAACAATTAGTTGTTTCTATAATTTATTCGCAGAATGTATTCATTATCGTTAGTGTTAGTATTATTTTATTTTATGTTTCTTTCATAGAAATTTGAATTTGAACACCGCGATTTGCACGGTGGTAATATATTGATTCAAGCAACTAAAAATTCAGTGCTGAAGATGCTGATGGGAAAATTAGAGAATGACCAAGCAACTTCCATCGATATATTGACACATGGAGTTGAAATTAAGATAATAGATTATACGTTGTCTCGAATGAAGCCCAGTAATATTTTGTATTATTGTAAAATTCATATTGCTTTAATTGTTTTAGATCCGAGCACTGAAAAATGCATTTATTCTGACTTAGAAAACGATCCAGAAATTTTCCAAGGTGATGCCTCGGTTAACTATCAGTATGAAATATATCGTCTTATGAAGCAGATTGTTCATAGTAATTATTGTGCATCATCAACAAATGAAAGTGGAATAAGTCCATGGAGTCAATACTGTCCCAAGACCAATGCCCTATGGATTTGGTATAATATGAAATTTGTTTTGTCGCCAAAAATATCATCATTCAAAAAAGTCCAAGCTCTGAAGAAAATATTCACAGAAATGACATCTACGTTGTATGATCAAGTTGTCATTGGACGAGCAAGTTTGCACGAATGGTATATGAATAATAGAAAACATTTTAATTAAAAAGATCATAAATTTATTTGAATAATAGTTAATTATAGCATCTTATGTAAATATTATTAGCTGGGATTGTTCATATATTCAATAAACCGCTTCAAGTTCAAAGCAGTCATCTTGGTTTTTTCAGTAATATCTTTCAAGTCATTGAAAATTTCTAAATTATGCTTATTTAATTTGTGAGACTTGAAATATCTGAGGAACTCCGTCAATTTGGTCTTTTCTAAAAAATTTAACAAGTCAACCCAACGAAAATCATTCTTAATGTCGCGTAATTGAGGAATGAAAGCATCATCCCCCAAAATATTAAACAAAACATCTAAGATGAAAAGGCATTCTTCCAGACACTCAGTAAATGGCCCCTCCTTGAGGCCGCTGGATTCCTTCACTTGGTTGGATGAAGACGAGTGATAAGCAATAACGGAATGAGCCAGTTTTAAGAGCCAGGTACAATGATATATATTAGGGTTTCCATTTGAAATTAAATATAAAAGCGCAGCGAGGTAATTAATTTCAGTGGGATAAGGATACATCCAATTGGCTTGTAAGTCCAATTCCAGTTTCTGCAATATAGCTTCAATAAAAGAGCTAGGAAATTGTGAGGGATCAAGGATGCAAAGTAGGTGAATAAATCGATGAACATTTTCTTCGCTAGAACCTTTGATAACTTCATTAAGATCTTCTTGACCTAATGTGTTAAAGTAAGTAGGATTCATAGCAAACAGGCATTGAAAGGCCTGTATTAAATGACACTCTTCTTCTACTATTTCTTGAGATTTGTCGTTAACTTTTACAATAGCTTTTAATTTAAGGAATAAATCATCAGTGAGTTCCTTAATAGTCGATAAATTCACCTTGGTTAAGTTTACCAAGGAAGGATGGAGCTGAAACGGGGGTTGTATAGCGTTACCAGATTCGTCTGAAATTTTCAAAGTTGACAAATCTTTTTCTGTCATTCCGGTCAACAAGAGCTCTTCGTCGTCATCCTCGTTGTCGTCGCTATCCAGCCACTCGTCATCCTCTTGGTCTTCATTAAAAACAAATAAAATATTTGCCATTGACTTGTAAATAAATTCAACAGTCAGTATTTCTTCACACTCTTTCAGATCGGTAATAAATTGATCTAACGCCTCACATTCATTGTTCAACAGATTGCCATTTGTTAATCCATTATATAATCTTAGTAGCGGTAATTTTTTATCATCTTGGTCACCTGTTAATAGACTTTCACAGTGGCTTTTGTGGGGAAATGTCGAAATACACAATAAAAGTTCACACAATATCCTCAGTGGCAATAAACGTTCGTTGAAAAGGGAATATAAATGGTTGATACAGTGTTCAGCTTCTTTAGATGACGATATTTCATCTGTCAAAAGCATAAAACAATGTCTAAAATTGTTCAAAACATGAACTATTAATCCATCCATCGTCTCGTCAGCATATTTGTCCCTAACTGCTTTTGTAAAAGGTATCATGGCGGCTAGAAATGAGTCAATCAATTCAATAAATTGCAAAGAAATTGATTGTGATAAGTGTCCCTCTCGTTCATCCGCCGAATACTCCATTAATGAATGAAAAGTATCTATTCCCTCCTTTACTAATTCTTTATTAAGAGTTGGCTTTTTTTCAGGAATCAGCTTCATGCATTTTTCGAATTCTTGAATAAGTATTTTTATAATCAAAGAGGCTATTTCGGTTAGTGGGCCTAACGAATTGATCATTTCTTTCATGTCAATATCCAGTAGGAGCCCTAAATGTACAAATTTCATGATAACTTTCTCGGCATTGGGCAAGGGCTGACAAGAGCTCGTAGGTAAAGATGAAGCAGCCGATTCGAGGGTTGATTTAATGTCTAATGATAGTTTGTCGTTTTCTATTTCTCGGAATTCCGAAAAATTTTCGCTATCTCCAGTTGGTTTCCTCTTCGTCATTCTTAAGCCGCTAAAAGACAAAATGAACAGCTGAAAGTAATTTTTATTCCACTGTCGAGAGGAAAGTTGCAGGTTTGCATAATATCGCGTCCAATTAAAAAATACAAAATCTAGAGCGATGAAAGTCTTCATTACTGTTGGTTCCACCTCATTTCCAGAGCTCTTGTCGGTTATCCTTACTAAAAGTTTTCTCACTTCTCTACTTCAGCATGGATTTTACGAACTGTATATACAATCAGGGAGCACACCAATAGAATCTTTATTAAGCTCTCCAATATGCCCAGCTCAACTACAGATCATTCATTTCGACTATAAAGATTCACTAGACACGTATTTCAAGACCTGTGACCTTGTTATTTCTCATGGAGGTATAAAAAATTCCTTGTTTTTGAAATGACAAATGTTTTTTTGATACTAGGCGTGGGGTCATTACTGACAGCTTTGAGAGCCAATAAACCGGCACTCGCGATTTTAAATGATTCTTTGTTGGATAATCATCAATTTGAATTAGCCTCTGAATTGAAAAATCAAAATTATTTAAAGGCTTTGACGCTTTTCGAATTACCGCAGTTTGTTAAAGACGAACTACCAACTTTTCTTAAAGATAGACGACCTCTCTGGCCTAAAGGAAACCCTTCACTATTACATACACTAATTGATAAAGAAATGGGATTTTCGGATCTATACGAGGATTTTCAAGTTACTTTTAAGACCGGAACTGATTATTCCAAGTGCTCTGCAGCAAATCAAAAAGGATTGAAATCTATCTATAAGCCATCCAAGGCCACAATTTCATAAATAAAGTACTTTAAAATATTTTTATTCTAAAGCAGCTGTCATCTCTTGGGAGTTTATGGGAATTCTTTCAATATTTCTATAATACTTGTGCCTCTTCTTTAAGAGCTTTGATTAATTCATCCACCGATTCCACTTTTTTGCCAGCTTGTCTTTTGGCAGGCTCGAGCACTTTTAAAATTTTCAGCCTTGGAAATACATCTTTTGCTTTAACATTCAAAGATTCTAAGGTTTCTTGTCTAATTGGAATCTTTTTGGCTTTCATAATATTTTGTAAAGTTGCATAACGAGGTTCATTCAATCTCAAGTCTGTCGTTAATATAAAAGGAGTCTTATATTTAAGTACTTGTAATCCGCCGTCTACTTCTCTCGCCACTTTAAACCCTTCCTTTCCGTCACTTGAAAGCGCTTTGATTTCTGATACAAACGTGGCCTAAAACAAAGAGGCTCGAAAATTATGGTAGAACAATAGTGATTACCTGGGGCCAATTAAGTATTCCTGCTAATAACTGACCGGTTTGATTCGAATCATCATCAATCGCTTGCTTACCCATCATTACAAGATCTGGTTGTTCTTTCTTACTAAAAGCGGCTAACAATTTGGCAACGCCTAAAGGCTGCAAATTTCCTAAGCAGTAAATATTTAATAGCCGGTAAGAAAAATTAAATAAAACTTTTACCTTCCTGTCCCAGCTCGTTGTCATTAGGTACTTCAATATGAACAGCCTCATCTGCCCCTAATGCCAACGCCGTTCTCAATACTTCTTGACTTTTTCCTCCGGAAACTCCGCAAGTCACAGCTATAATATTCTTAACAATAGAGGCAGATTTTAAGCGCAATGCTGCCTCCATCGCAATCTCATCAAATGGATTCATTGAATGCTTTACTGCTTCAGTCTCAACCCATCTAGCATCAACTCGAATTCGCGTTCTTACTGCATAATCGATCACTCGTTTCACGCAAACAATTACATTCATATCCAGAACACAGGCTAACTAATGTTTCAAATTTTCACAGACGAGTAAAGAGGAAAGGGTCGCTAACGATACAAAGTTTATTGTTATAAAATTTGGACACCGGAGTTTCCTTCACTTTGTACAGTTAACCCTAACCCAGTTTATTCAGAGTCAATAAACTCTTGTTGACTTCTGAACTCCTCACTGAACCTAGTCACCAATTTACTCCCCCCAACTCTTCATTATTAACTAATTAGTTGCAACTAATCTATTTCTAACACTGCCCCTTTTCGCCTGTGCACAATTTTCACGCTCAAGGTTTCCACGTCCGGCACAGCATGCATGTACACAAGTGAAAGTCATAAAAATTTTTGTCAATTTTATTGAATATTTTTGTTTATAGTAAAAAATAATAATATTTTTTATATTAAATAAACGGTGTAGCGACACTTCAAAGGGTGTCTTTCTCTCACAAACGTTTCTTCCCAATCTGGTCATCTTTCATTTTTGTTCCTTTGTTCTTGGAACTCTACAGTGTACCCGAATTTTTGCATGAATTGATAAATGAAAATTTCGTTCTTGAACACTAATATCTCCATTTGATATAGAATACTTATTTATTTATTCATTGGATTATCTATTTATAGATTCGATGTTTAAATGAAGCGTAAGTGTTTTTGGCATGGTCTTTGACTCAGTCTGGAAGCTTGCTTTGTAGTGACTGTATCTTTCGCACTAGTTTCTCCTATTTCTAAAGCTTTCTCTTCGGCTCTGGTAATACTTCCAATAAACTAGCTGGACAAAAATCAATTCAAAATGAAAGCTAATCAGTAAAAAAACGCTTCGGTGCAATCATATATAATAAAGTATTATCATGATCAATCGTAGCATAATAATCGTATGGGCCCAATGTGAATTTAAAGCAAGTGCCTTTCAACAAATTAAAACTGCTTGAAGCATGAACTTGGACACGATAATTATGGAATAATAAATACTTCGAGGCATCATCTTTCGTAGATAACTTGATCTTATACGTACGGTTGGAAGAATCGTTCAAGATAACTGTAGCTGAATTTATAACTTTCCTTGCAGTGAAGACTTGACAATTTTTAAAGGGATCAAGAGTTCCATCCCTATACATCTCAATTGTGACAGAAGTCTCGGAAATCTGCTCATGAAATAATATCTTCCAGCCATTCAACAACGTAAAAGCAAAAGCAGGTCGAGGTGTGAAAGGGATTAATGTCCCATCCCGGTAAACTTTTGCTGACATTAAAGTAATCATCGACTGATCTCCTCCTTGGAGCATGGTTCTAGTTAGCTTGTAGAGATCTGCAAATTCATAAACAATTGCATAATAATGATCCGAACCTTCATAATAAATGCTAATGCGGTTGTGTTCAAAAGATATGCGTGCACTAGGTGGTATATTGGGGATTCCGTGAAACCAAGCAAGCTCCTCAGTTGTCGCAGCATTCATTGCAATAGATATGGCTGTATATAATAAAATATCATCGCCATCAATCGTAGCAAAACAATCACTGCCATCCAGCGTAAATTTAAAGTAAGTGCCCTTCAATAGACTAAAATTGTCTAGGTCCTGAATTTGATCATAAGCATCCTGGTACAGAAAACTTTGAACCCCAATTTTGTTGATACAAATCTTATATATACGTCCCAAACTATCTTCCAAGGTAACTACATTGGACCATGGATCGCTCTTTGCTGTGAACACTTGAAAGCTCTTGAAGTCGTCAAAATTTTCGCCTCTATAGATCTCAATTGTGACAGAAGTGTCAGAAACCTGCTCATGAAATAATATCTTCCATCCATTTAACAATGTCAAAATAGAAGAAGGTCGAGTTTCAAAAGAAATCAATCTTCTATTCTTGTAGACTTCTGTGGAACTTAAGGTGATTGTCAACCGACTCCCTGACTGGAGGGTTGCTTCAGTTAACTTGTGTTTGCTTGCGACATGATAAAAGATTTTGTAATATTCACCCAAAATCTCATAATGAATGCGAATGCGGTCAGATTCGAAATAAATGAGTGCATCAGGTGGCATACTAGGGACTTCAATTACATTGTTAGGATAGTTCGTACTAGTTCGTCCTATCTTCATGTATTCGGGTTTCATAATACGTAATCCGTGAAGACAGGCACCAATAATAATAAGAATGAGCAAAGCAAGACAACTTAAGAGACCATTCATATTTGTGTTAACGAGTAAATGTCTAGAATTCTATGCGTTGACAGGATAAAGAAAATGGAGCCCCACCGACCCCCCCCTTTAGGGGGGAGGGTCGTTACATTAAAGGCCTCGGAATGGAGTCAACACGGCTAATGGTCCCGAAAATTTATTGAAAAATTGCACGGACTTCAGAGTGAGTGTAATAGCATAATATGTTAAAAATATATTGATTTTATTGTATACAAGAATGAATTTAGCTAAACAAATGGAAGGAGAGAAATGCTTCGATAATTTTTTCAGTTATAAAATAATAATATATTCTTATGAATGACCCTGCTTAGTTGCGTGCCTTCGTCTGACACACTATTATAAATCACCTCCTTTTTCTTCGCGTGGGTTTGCGCAATCTTTATACTATTAATCTTTATTTTAATTAAATAAGGGGTTTTAATCCGATTGAGAGACTGCCAACATTAGGAAATTACAACATTTTTTCGGATTAACGTCCTTAACATTAACTCAGTTAAAGCCCTTGTTTTATTTAATATTGAATAAAGTATTTATAGCTTAATAAGAGGCGCGAAAATAATTCGAGTAAATCATAGGAGTTAATTTACTACACCCGTTAATTAATTTACGACAATCTCTTTTCTTTTTTATAACTTGTTTTCCGTGGAACGTCGGTTGGGCCCCAAGATCCTTTAACCTCATCGGTATGCCAATAGACATCCAAAAGATACGCTTGTATCAATTGATGAATAGAATTACCATTTATTTAACGAATTACTAACGTTTTAAATATATAGTCTCGCAAATTCGGAACTTCAGAGGAAAGGGTCAGAAATTTCATAAGAAATGGGAAATCCGATAGAGAACTCGGGACCTTTAAATCGTGTTGACTCAACTCCGAGGCCTTTAATGTAACGACCCACCTCCCTACATAAGGGATCGACGGAGCTTCGTTTCTTTTTATCCCTTGGCACATAATATTTTAAAGATTTTCTTGTTAAAACAAAGATGAATAATCGCTTAAATCTTGTTTTATTCATTCTTGTTGTCATCGGTGCTTGTCTTCGTGGATTACACAGCATGGAAATTAAAGACTCAAGCACAAAAGAAACTATCATGAAAACTAGTGCTGAACCTGATACTGAAGACCTTATTGGAGTAATTAAGAGGCCTGCTTGGTTTGATAGAATCTCTGGTATGCCATCTAATGCATGCATATTTTTCAAACCTGACCGCATCTGCATTTGTTATGGGACTTCGTATGAATGCTATAAAATATTCTATAATATCTCAGATTCTTACAAGTTATCTAAAACAACCCTTCAGTCAAGAAATCAGTTGACAATTACCTTAAGTTCAACGAAGTTTTGTAAGGATGGATATTTACCTCCTTTCAAAACTCAACCTTCTTGTATTTTCACATTTTTAAATGGATGGAAGATATTATTTCATAAGCAGGTTTGTGAGACTTCTATTACAATTGAGATCTATAGAGATGAAATTCTTGACCACTTTAAGAACTGTCAAGTGTTCACAGCAAAGAGTGATCCGTGGTCCAATGTAGTTACCTTGGAAGATAGTTTGGGCAATATATATGATATTTGTATCCGCAAAATTGGGTTCCAAAGCTTTTTGTACCAGGATAGTTATGGCCAATCTTTAGCTCAAAGCAATTTTGGCTCATTGAAGGGCACTTACTTTAAATTTACGTTGGATGACTGTGACTATTTTGCTACGATTGATCGTAATAATTGGTTGTTATATATGGTCGTGCCTATTGAAATTGATGCTACGGAAACTAAAGGGCTTGCTTGGTTTCATGGAATCCCTAATATGCCACCCAATGCATGCGTATATTTCCAACCTGACAGCATTAATATTTATTATAATATTTTGGGGAAAAATTATGAAGTCTCGTATAGATTCGCAGGTTTATACAAGCTAACTAGAACACTCCTCCAGGGAGCAAATCAGTTGGTAATCCCCCTAAGTTCAACGGACGTTAACAAAAATGGAGCATCAATCTCTTTCACACCTCGACGTACCTTTATCCTTCCGTTGTTAAATGGCTGGAAGATATTATTTCAGGAACAAAAGTCTCAGAACTCTGTCACCATTGAGATCCGCAAGAATGAAACTCTTGACTCCTTTAAAAATTGCCAAGTTTTCACCGCAAGGAAGGACGCAAATTCAGATATGGTTATCTTGAAGGATTCTTCCAACCGTAGGTATATGATTTTTATCAGCAGGATTATTTTCAAAAATCATTTATTGTTTCAGAGTAATTCTCCTCAATCTCCAATTCTAAGTAATTTTAGTTTGCTGAAAGGTACTTACTTTAGATTCATCTTGGATGGCTATGATTATTATGCTACGATTGATGGTAATAATCGTTTATTTTGGACGGCCACACATCGCCGTTTTTTTACTGATTAATTTTCTATTTCGAGTCGATTTCCAGCTAGCATTTATTTGTTTTTGAAACGTTTCATAATAAAGTTCATTTGGATTAAACATGTCCTTTTGGCAGTGGTACAAAGCAAGTAACGCTACAATTCTATATATGTATTTTCGGGCCCATTTATACATATGGGTTACAACACTCTCAATGTATTTTTTCGAGTCTGGCAAATATACTTTTGCATTAAGTTAGAGAAGAGGGACATCATTACCACGAAGGAGTTATGACTATCTTATGAGAAAGCACGTCGAATATCGCACTGAATAAACCTCATCTTCTAATACCGCATCAACACATTGTGCGTCCAATATGAGAAATCCTTTTACTATTGTGTAACCATCATTTGTCAAAGTTCCACCTAATTGACATGAAAGAAGAACACCAAAAAGAATCATTTGGGGTGTTTCTAGCGCCTGGACACAGTAATTTTTGACAATTTATCAATGAACATCCTCAATTCTGCTGTGGACTCGATCTTTTTAATGTACCGGACTTTGAATTTTTTAAAACCGGGTCTTTCCAAATGATGCATGTGTTGCTTGAAAAGAACAAGGCCAACAAAATATTCTTATTATCAGTAATATAGTTCGTTTCTGAATTGGTTCTTTAAAGTCTATTCAATGGTATTTTTAGACAGTATTAAAGGCTGGTTTCCGACAAATTGTTCCTTTTGATGTCAAGACAGCAAAAAAAGACGTGGCCAATGCGCAGACGTCCTCTCTGAACCCTTTTGTTGGGACGGGGAGACAGAGACCCCTTCAGGGAAATGAAGGAAGGTCATCGACGACCGGGAGGATTGTTACTGTGTTCGGATCTTCAGGATTCCTTGGTCGCTACGTTGCCAATTATCTTGGTGCAGCTTAATATGGGCTTTGGATTTCATTATTTATGATTTGATAGCACGGGAGGGCAACACTGTAATATTGCCATTTAATGGAGAAGAAGAAGACATAAGACATTTGAGACTGACCGGGGATTTGGGACAGATTCTTCCATTAGTAACTTGGTTCTGAGATACGTTTCTGTGGCTTATTGTCATTAGAGATTTGATTTAGAGTCGCCCAATGAAATCTTAGATTGCGTTAAAGACTCACATGTTGTGGTTAATTGTGTTTCTCGCGAGCACGACACATTGTAAAATATTGGTTTGCTAGCAGTTGCAAAAGCTATTCTTTCTTTAGGAGATTTAATATGGAACAAGTGAATGTAGAAGGAGCTGCAAGAATAGCCAAGGCCTGTACTTTGACTCAAGTGCCTAAATTTATTCATGTGAGTGATCTTCGGGCCAGGTCGGATGCCAATAATCGCTATCTTATAACCAGACACCAGGGAGAAGGTGCCGTGCTGGAAGCATACCCGAATGCTGCGATAGTAAAAACTGGAAATTTATATGGCTATGAAGACAAATTTTGTTTCTCGTTGGGCGTGTTAGCCATTAGAGGATTTGGGTTTCCAGTTTTAAAGGGAAAAATCAATACGGATCTTTATCCACTCTATGTCGGGGATGCTGCTTATGGAATACAACAAATCATCAAAAATGAGGAGCTTTATCCATCACCTCAAACATATCAATTTTTTGGCTCTGAACTATACAATTTTGAAAAATTATGTGAAGTCTTTGGCAATGTCATCTTGCGTCCATTTAAAATCCTTGAATTGCCCCTATGGGCTTACAGAGCCTTTGGTCTATCAGCATTGCTTTGGAGAAAGCCTATGTATAAAAACGATCAAATTTTGACTCTTCACACTGCAGAGGGCCCCTTAAAAGCTAATGGCGGATTCGAGCATATCCTCTCCCTTGAAGATATTCCAGGGATGCGTCCTCTTTCATCCTTTGAAGGGGACGCTATCAAGTTCTTGCGCCAATTCCGGAATCCTGAAGACTTTGAACTTCCAATCATGCAAAAAAGACAACTTGCCCGTTATTCTTCTTGATATATTCATATTCGAAAAAAGAAATTAAATAAAGTTTATTAACATTTTCAATTATATCTAGTATCAATCATCTTTAGGAAAACAAACATCAAAAACTTCTTGATACGATCCTACAGGATGAGGAATCATTCCGTCTTTTATGTGGTCTGGAATTTCTTCCCAATCTGCTAAATTGGATTTGGGAAACAAAATATCTTTGACTCCCTCTCTTTTAGCAGCAATTGTCTTTTCTTTTAACCCGCCTATCCTTAAAACTTTACCAGATAATGTCAATTCACCAGTCATAGCAACATTAGGGCGAACAGGACAGTTCATAGCCAGTGATAAAAGACATGTTGTCAAAGTTATTCCGGCCGATGGGCCATCTTTCATAATCGCACCTTCTGGAGCATGAAGATGAATCAAATTATTAGCAAAAAATGAAACAGGTTTCTTATCAAAAGTATCTTCATCTTCCTTATTATTTTTCTCATATTGATACAAGAATTTCTTTGCTACAGAATAAGCAATCGAAATTGATTCCTCCATGACTTTCCCAAGATTGCCTGTCTGAATTAATCGCCCTTGGGCAGCGGCTTCTCTGCTACTAGATGAGGCTATATAAGAAGGATCGGCAATTGCTTCCAAGTAAAGTGCTGCACCGCCAAGACCTGAAACAGATAATCCCATCGCAACACCTGGTGGAGTTGACTCAAATAATTTCTCTGAAGAATAGGTTGGTTTTCCGACATATTTTACCAGTTGTTCTTTATCAACAACAATTAATGGATCTTTAACGAACAAATCTGACTGAAAAACTTCGGTCGGATCTTTTTCAGAGCCCTTCTTTTGCCAATTATTTGAAGGATCACTCAGCTTCCCTTTATCTTCGAACTTCTCCTTAGTTTCATTGATGGCTTCATTAACCTGTTCATTGGCTGGCAAAATAAGTTTGTCTGTAACAATCGGCAATTTTTGATCTTTAACAAGGGTTACAGCAGCTTTTCTCAAAATTTTTTCGATTGATTTCTTTAAATTCCTCACACCGGCTTCTCGGCAATAAAATTTGATTAATTCCAATAAAATTTTTTCTTGAATTAAAACGGAATTTTTCGGCAATCCCGAATCACGCATAGCTTGTGGAATTAAATATTGCTGGGCAATGGCAAACTTCTCTTCTGCTATATACCCGGACAATTCAATAACTTCCATTCGATCCAAAAGAGGTCCAGGAATAGTATCCAATGTGTTTGCTGTACACACAAATAATACTTTGGAAAGATCGAGAGGGACATCTAAATAGTCATCCATAAAGGTTACATTCTGTTCTGGGTCCAAAAGTTCTAATAGAGCTGCAGCAGGGTCTCCTCCGGTAACTCTTCGACTCTCGCCAATTTTATCAATTTCATCAATAAGAATGAGAGGATTCTCAGTCGCGCATTGTTTCATAGCATGGACAATTTTTCCTGGCAGTGCTCCGACATACGTTCTACGATGTCCTTTAATTTCATGAACATCAGATAAGCCGCCGACGCTAAATCGGTAGTATTTACGGCCAAGAGTTCTGGCAATACTTTTACCAACGCTCGTTTTTCCAACTCCCGGAGGACCGACCAAACAGATAATCTTACCTTGCGAAAGAGAGCCTCTTAATTTAGAGACTGCAATAAACTCAACAATTCTGTCTTTAACATCTTCCATTCCATAATGGTCTTCTGCTAAAATTTCTCTGGCGTGTTCCACATCCAGCAAATCCAGGGTTCTATGGCCCCAAGGGATTGATGCGAGCCAATCAATGTAATTTCTCGTAATATTAAACTCGGAACCAACAGATTCAAGCATGCCTAGCTTCGCCAATTCTTCATCAAATATTTTCTTAACGTGTTCTGGCATTGCATATTTGGCTGCTTTGAGTTTTAATTCTTCGATAACTTTATCTTTTGCATCCGCTTCAAGTCCAAGTTCTTTCTTAATAATTTTTAACTGTTCATGGAGGAAAGCTTGTTTTTGTCTCTCTTCGAACTTTAGTCTAATATCGGTAGAGATAGAATGTTGCAGTTGAGCAGCCACGAATTCTTTCTTCAAAAGAACAAGAGCCGCTTTCAATCGATCAACAACTTTACGAGAATCCATGACGCTTTGTAGCTCATGAGGCTCAGCAGTTATAAGAACAGCAACAAAATCGGCCAGTGCGCCAGCATCCTCAAAAATTACCGAGGAAAAGGTATTATAATCGGCAATATGTTCTTTAAAGAATTTGTTGATTTTAGCAATATCAGAAAGCGTCATATAAATTTCTTGAGTAAGTGCGCGAACTACTCGGTCCTTTTTATCATAAGGTTCGTCTTTGAAATTTTGAGTTGCGACACGAGTATAGCCAAGAAGAGATCTCCTTTCAGGCTTAGTTTTACCAGAGTCTTTGTCCGATTTAGAGAGGGTGTCTTTAGTATCAGGCTTTTTAGTAGGAGTCGTTAAAAGCTCTGTAGCAACGATTCTGCGAATAGGCTGGACGATAAAGGTCATTCCAGATTCTTGGATCAAAGGGGAGGGAGGCACGACAGAATCGATTTTGGCAAACGTACCGATCGGATAAATTTCGTTTAAATTTTCAACAATGTCATTTTGAACAGAAGGATTGTCATCATCTTTCGCTAAAAAGACGCCAATGTAAGGCTCCCCACGATTAATAGCTTGTTGGACAGCTTGAATAACTTTGGGATTTTTAATATGAAGTGTTTTATAAAATCTGGGAATAAGGGGACGTCTTGTGACAGGAATACAAATAACATTAGGAAATTCTTCAGGAACATTTTGAAGACTAGGAACATTGCCACCAGCACTGGTGGCGGCCAGAAAGATGGCAGGAAGATTACGAGAACCAGAGAGTTCTTGTTTGAGATGCTCCTGTTCTTCCATAATTTCAGCATCTTCCTCCAATTCTTCCATGCCTTCTTCCATATCTTCTTCCATGCCGTCTTCCGCTTCTTCGTCTTCGGCCAGTGCTTGTTTGTGCAATTCTTCACCATGAACAATTTGTCTGACATTATTTTCGTTTTCTTTATCAGACTTCTTTTCTAATTGATTTTTTTCTTCATGGTCCTTTTTGCCCTCAGTTTTTTCTTTTCTTTCTTGTGAACTCTTATCAATAGTTTTTTGGACATTTTCTTCGACACCTTTCAGTTGATCTTCCAAGTCACTGATATGTTTTTCAGTGACAAGGCCTTCAAGATTTGCTCGGTGCTCTCGCTCTGCCTTCGTTTTTTCACTTTCTTTCTCTTCTTTGAAATCAATCTCTTTTTTGCTTTTAGGTGCGTTGGGTTTGCCCTGATCGTCAAATTTCTTGGAATAGGCCCGATCCGAAGAATGTGATAGCAATAAAGGCCTCGATTTTAAAGATGCAAAAGTGCCGCATTGGACCTCGCAAAAACTTCTATAGTTTGAAGTAGTAATTATTTTAGAGGTTCTTTTAATAAGGCTAAGCGACGCCGCTCGAGATAGCATGTTTACCCAGAGAAACAGAGTCCAACCAGAAACGAAGGTTTTTCAAGTCAGAAGAAAAAAATCTGGAGACTGGTGACCATGCTTCATGGTAGCATCTATTATTCTCACATAGACAATATCCCGTTGTCCACCTACTTCCAGATGGGCCAATTGAAGCAAATATAGACGTGTTCAAATATGGAAGAGACACCTTTCATTTCCAAATACACACTACTCTATGCATTCAAACAAGTTTATTAGAAAATTCCAAAGATGGCCAGAACATAGGAACAAGCTATGCAGAAGATACCCAACCAAGCGAGCTCCCACTTGTACACAAAACGAAAAGTTTAACGGTGAATTTTTGTGTTATCAGTCACGGTTCCGTGCCCTCCTTCAATGTCTCTTGACATATGACCTGAAAGCTGAAATTGCATTTCTTGGCGGCGGCAATGAATTTAGTGCTACCAGCGTCAACAACAAATGCAGGCGAACCCAGAGATAACTTCATCGGACAAATGGTTCCAAATGGCTGTCGCCAGCATGGCAGATATTCTTGTAGTAGCCATGTTGTAAATTTATGTACCTTGTGGCAGTCAGGATCTGTCCGGAAGGTACGCCCAAAAATCAGGGCAAATAGAGACAACCCAAACACTGCAGCTCCATTTGGACATGATCCAAATTTAAATTGAAAGTAGTTTATTAGGAAACTAAATATATAATACGACGACGAGATGAAACGTCACGTCAATAAAATTAAATTAAAGGCCTCGGTCTCGCGAATGACTTTCCAGCACAGTGGGATCCGAAGCTTGGAATTCACGTGACTTGAAGTCGCGG
>JADMIO011683277.1_pt1 | contig 71490 bp, 63 predicted proteins | sample 8958161 | NCBI WGS metagenome assembly JADMIO01 (sample SAMN16585339, study PRJNA669376) | soil metagenome | isolation source: Crop rotation soil | place: USA: Cullars Rotation, Alabama | collected 2011 | reverse complement strand
GAGCCAGTGTGATTACATTTGCGGCCTAACTGTGGCCAGTCCAGTTACGCTGGAGTCACTAGTATTTAGGTGACACTATAGAAGCGGCCGCGACAACTTGTCCACGTGGAATTCTAAGCTTAGGATCCCAATGTGCTGGAAAGAAATCTTGAAGCTGACCGCTCATTTCCAGACGCGTTAGTTTTTGGATGCCGACTAATTTCAACAGCTCAGGTCCAAACATTGCAGTATCGATCCGGTTTTTAAAATCAATTAACCGCGTGTCGTAGTACTGGGCATTTGCCGGATCCTGAGCCTTCAAAGCTTCCGCAATGTTTGCTGCTTCTGTTTTGGCAAGCAAAGGGTCGAGCCAAACATGTGGATTGCCCTGAGGGTGAATGTCGCCCAACTCACGCGTTAATACGGATGGAACTTCCAGAGCGGATATGCCGCTTCCGGCAATAATTCTGCCGCGGGTGCCGCCAAAAATTTTGGAATTACCCGAGCCGTTAACAACTTCATTTGCCCACAATTCCAGCGAAAAACCATTCTCAATGAAAAGATCGGCTTCACGCGTTTTTTTCATCAAGACCGGTGTTGGCGTCACGAAGTGCGGATCCTGATCCCCACGCGCAAGCGCGATCACATCTACATGCTCGCCTCCAACTTCTTCCGTGAGCGCTTTTAAAGTTGGAAGGGTACAAACAACATGCACTTTCTTTGCCTGCGCGAAGCAATTAGAAATACTGATCATCAAAAACAGAACCATGAAAAACGGTCTGAAAACTTTCATCTTGATTACTCCTATTTATTGACCCAGAAAGGCTCTGGTGGATGCGAACCGAAGATCCAGTTGAGTTCAAAGTACAACGAATTTCTGCCGTCTTCGGTTACGAAGTCGCTCCATCTGTGTTCGTAATTGAGTCGGAAACGCAGGAACTCGCTAAAGTAGTAAGACAGATACGGGGTAAGACTCTGCCTGTTGAACTCTGGATTAAACAGGGTTTCTGTTTGATCGTAACGAAGGCCTGCATAGATTCTTCTGTTGAATTGCCATTGATTCCACACGGTGAATCCTTTTGGTTTTCCCTCACCCGGTTGTAAGCCTTGAATCGCGATCGCATCGTTAACTTCAGGTGATTCTTCGGCATCAGGATAAGAGTGCGGCGCAAAATAATATTCAGCGCCTAACAAATACGATTTCCATTCACCCATCCGTATCGGTTTCCATCTGTACAGGAAATCAATACCGTTCGCATTTGCATATCTGGAATCTGTTCCGGATGGATGGTAGTAACTTGAAAAACCCAGTTCGACATTGTGTTCATCTGCAAATGTGCGGAACCAGCGGACATGTCCGAGGTATGCCAGAGGCGTATCAGGATCAGGCGATAATGCAACGTGACCGGTTGTCAGGATGTCAATCGAAGCGTCCAGTGTTGAGCTTTCCCATGGAGTGGGAATAAAGAAACTCGTATCGATTCCGGTTCCGACAAAGCCGTCATCGCCAAAAAATTCCTGCAACGATAGCGGTCGAAATGTTTGCGGTTGATCATGCGTATGGAGAACGTTCATTTTCCCGAAAGCAGGACGGAAACGTCCAACCTTGAATTTCATTCCAAGAAAAGGCTGGTCCTGGAAGGGCAATTTCTTGATCGTGACGTAACCTTCTTCAACATCCGGTGAATACTCGCCGGGCGTTTCGGATTCGAGGGTTGTGATCAGAACTCCATCTGCGTAGGGATCGATGGGCACCCGTAAATCGATTTCGGCTTCACGCAAATTCAAACGATCGCTGATAGGATTGCCGTCCTCATTCACTACATGCTGGTTATCAGCACGGCCCACGAAATTTGCTGCGACTGAAATAGAAGGATTCAACGCTCCGGGAATGCTTTGAACTTGTTGCTGCGCAGGTGGCGCCGTTGCAGGTTCCTCTTCAGGCGCTTGCAGTGCCTGCACCTGCAATTGTTCCACCTGATCTTCAAGTGCCTTGATTCGCTTTTCGTAATCGGCCTTCAATGCCTCTATCTGTGCTTTCAGACCCTCCAGCGTCGCCGGGTATGTTTGCGTTTGATTTTGTGTTTGCGCTGGTTGAGATTGCGATGCCGTTGCCTCATCCCCCTGGGCTAATGAAATTCCGAACCCCATGATGATTACAAATAAATACAGTTTCAGAAATGGTAGGCGATTCATGATTTCCTCCGTGTGCTGCAATACACACGCTCTAGTTAAAAGAGTGAAATGGTGTGAACTAGAAAGACGGGAAGAAATCAGGCTGGTGGTGCTCTCTTTGATTCCGGAGTCACAAAGAGAAGTTTTTCGTATGGTGATATTTCAGAGGACGCCAATTCAATAAGCGTTACATGGGGTCCGATCTGACAGGCGGCGCTAACATTGATGGAAACATTCGAAACCTGACACAAATTGCACTGCAGTTTGTTTAATCGGATGTCATCCGAGTGGAAATGAAAGTCGGCTCCGATAACAATCGCAAGGTACGCTGCAAGCGCCAGGATCACAACCTTACGCGGACTCGTCATATCGCGAGGATTATAGGTACAGCAAAAGTGAAAAAGTCAATCCCCGACGGAGGAAAGCAATTTTTGCTCTTTTTTCCCGCCGACGTTTGACAACACAGGAATTTCGTTACTATACTCGCGCTGATTATGAGATTGCGTCGCGCCCTCGCGGTTCTGATCCTGTTGAGCTATATCGCGATAGGATTTGCGTTTGCCTTACACTCACATCCGAACGGCAAAGATTCCGATCACTGCAATCTGTGCCAGGCGTTCCATAGTCCTTTTGTTTCAGTCCATAACTGGCAGCACGTAATACTTAATATTCACTATAAATTACCGCAAAAGACCGTATGGTCCGCTGCCGTAAATCAGATTTCTTCACTTTCCCTCCAAAGAGCGCCGCCCGAAGCCTAGCATTCCCTTCTTCTCCGGTCATGGTGCCTTCAGGCATCATTTTTATTCACCGTTCTGAATTTCCAGATAGACATCGGGAATCTATGAAATTTCAGAATCTTTCTTTTGAAAAACCGTTAAAAGAAGTAGTTTTATCAACGATTCGGGCAGCGTCAGGAAGTAGAAATACTGCTTACACGTATGAAAGAGCGATTGGGCTCTTCCTGTCTTTTGTTGATGAATATAAAGGAAGCCTGTTGCCTACGGAATTCCAGCCTTATCGCCCGCTCTCCAAACTTTCAATTTCAGGTAGAAAGAAAGTCTGGAGCTTTAATGGCCCGGCAACAGTCTTGAATTTAATTGATGCGGGACTGATTGAGAAATTCCGTAAGTTTCGAAAGGAGATGGGTGAGAGCGAAAGCTCAATAAAAAATCGGATGGTAGCAGTTCGAGCTTTTCTTTCGATGGCATTCAGAGATGGTTTTCTCACAGTCAGTCAAGCGCACGAACTTGGTATATCTACCCATAAAACAATCAGAAAGTTCAATTCTGCATCGCCGATCCAGAATCGAATACTCGCTCCCGAACAGGTTTCATCGCTACGTCAGAGCCCAGATTTGCGAACGATGAAAGGAATCAGAGATCGTGCCATCATCGACACATTTCTTTATGCAGCGCTTGCTCGAGAAGAAGTGTCCAATCTCCAGATGAACCAATTCAGACGAATCGGAAACAGTTGGTGGTTGAAGATCAAGTGGCGAAGCAGGCAACCAAAAGAAGTCAAAATCCACGCGGAACTGCTGTCCAGTCTGAATCGATGGTTTAAGGTGAAGTCATTCGAATTCGGACAGAAACATGGCTGGGTGTTTACCGGCGTTAATGGAAAGATCCTATCAAAGTCGCGAATTGATGCTGCGCTGGTCGGGAAATTGATAGCCCAATACGGCTACAAATGCGGTATTGCACCAGCTCAAGGGCCGTCAGTTTTGAAATGCAATGATCTGCGGCGCACGGCAGCAAGAAATGCCTTTGATAATGGTGCGGACCTGTTGACGATTCAGGCCATGCTTGGCTACTCAAACGTAAAGATCACGGCCGATTACATCGGAGCGGCGAAATCCAAGAGTGAAATCGCGATCGATCACATACGGTACTGAAATAATGAACAGGAAACTGAAACGAAATCTTTTGGCGATGCTGTTCCTGGTGTCGTTTATTGCAACGACATTCATCATCGATTTTCATTCGCATTTGAACGGCAAGGAACTGCGAGAGTGTCAGCTCTGCCAGCTGGCCCACTTGAATTTCCATGCTTCACCGGGTCCGGTTCTGATTGCTCAATCATTGAATTTCCAATGGTTGATGTGGATCAAAATCTTCATCAACGAACCTCTCGGATCTGCTTTTTTTACTTCCTTCAGAGCGCCTCCTCTTCATTGAGTCTTTTCATCAGCTTTTCAATTTCATAGAACTCTCAACTGAAGGAGTATTAGATGTTATTTCATCGCATTAAGTATTCGTTTTTCTTTTTAACGTTATTTTTGCTCAACAGCTTTAATCTGTTTGCAAACTCCGCTGGTGTCATTCAAGGATCTGTTCTTGTTGCAGGAAGTGACAAAGTACTGCCGGGCATCGTTGTGACAATCGTAGAAACAAAACAGACCGCGACGGCTGATGCGCAGGGGCACTATCGATTCGATAACATTGCCCCGGGGTCGTACACCGTTCAAGCGAAAGCCGCAAGTTTCAAGACGGCGACCCAAAAAGTGCAAGTGCAAGACGGTCAAGTCGCGACTGTAGATTTGCAAATGGCGCTTTCTCCGATTTCGGAAAACGTCGTTGTGACCGCGGGTCCAAGCGCGCAGGAAAGTTTAAGAACCTATCAGGCAACCAGCAGCCTTTCGGATGTTGATCTGCAACAGCATCTATCAGGATCGCTTGGCGAAACTCTGAAGGAACTTCCCGGGGTCAATATGCGGGATTTCGGACCAGGATCTTCGCGTCCGGTGATTCGCGGATTTGATGGAGACCGGGTATTGATTCTTCAGGATGGCGCGCGAACGAGCGATCTATCCAATCAATCGGGTGATCATGCGGTCCCGATCGATCCGGCAACTACGGATAAAATTGAAGTCGTGCGTGGTCCGGCGACTCTCCTTTACGGCAGCAATGCCATTGGTGGAGTTGTGAATGCCGTTAGTTCAGATGTAGAGCACGATCGCGCGTTCCAGGGTGTCGATGGGACCGTTCGGCTCGAAGGCGGCTCGAACAATGATCAAGCCGCAGGCAATGGACATGTGGATGTTGGAACCGGTGACTGGATTTTTCATTTTAACGGTGGTGCGCGCCGGACTTCCGATTACAGCAGTGGCCATGGCGAGGTGCTCAACAGTCAAACACGCACCGATACGACAAAATTCGGCGCAAACTACATCAAGGATTGGGGAAACCTTGGCATCTCCTATGGTTACGATAATCTTCTTTACGGTATTCCACTCGAGTCTCCCGATACCGATGAAGTCATCACTTTGGCGATGCGACGGCATGCATTGAATTTCAATGGAGCATACAAAGATCTCGGGATATTCAGTCAATTACGTTTTAACGGCACCTATGTGAACTACACGCACGACGAGCGAAATCATGGCGAGGTCGATACCACATTTAAAAACGATACGTTTGAGAACCGTGTTTTGTTTGATCAGAATCCCTACGGACATCTGACCGGAACGCTTGGCTTCTGGACATTGCATGGGCAGACCTCAGCGTTGGGAGAAGAAATCCTCGCGCCAGATACAGCGCAAAATACGTTTAGCGGTTTTGCTTTTGAAGAACTGGATTACGGCTCCAATAAATTTCAAATGGGTGCCCGTGTCGAACACACCGCTTATACTCCTGAACCCCTTCCTGATCGTGGACCAATCCCTGATCGCTCCTTTACCGGCAGCTCCGCATCGGCAGGTTTCGTTCACAACTTGAATGCCAGCACGGTGTTTTCAGCAAATTATGCTCTTGCTTATCGCGCGCCAGGTGTTGAAGAACTTTATAACCACGGCCCACATGATGGAACGCTCGCATTTGAAATCGGCGATCCGAATCTCAAAAGAGAACTCGGAAATAACGTGGATGCATCGATCCGGCATTCCAGTGATCGTCTCCAGACTGAATTTAGCGTGTTCTATGCCCGGTTCAGCGACTTCATCTTTCTTGCACCGAACGGTGAAACAGATGAGGAGTCTGGCTTTCCAATCGCAGTTTACAGCCAGGCGGATGCGCGCTTCACCGGCTATGAAGCGGCGTTGAGTCTTGGCATCACCAATAGTCTATGGGCAAAGTATGGCAGCGACTACGTAAATGCTGAACTGATCGATGGCAACACGCCACTGCCAAGAATCCCGCCTTTTCGAAACCGCTTTGGTATCGAATGGCGTCACAAAGGATTCACAGTACAACCCGAATACATTCTTGTTTCAAAACAGGATCAGGTGTTTACGAATGAAACAGAGACACCAGGGTACGACGTCATCAATGTCCGCGGATCTTATTCATGGAACAGCACCCACATCAGGAACACGATCACTTTTGCATTAACGAATGCGACAGACCAGTTCTATATCAACCACGTTTCATTTATTAAGGATCGGGCGCCCGAACAAGGCCGCAGCTTCAAAGTGACATATGCTTTGAACTTTTTCTGATTTAAAGAATGACCGCCGGCGTTGTCGGCGGTCATTTTCCCTGGCGTTGATTACAATGGGACGATGAAGTCTATCGTTTCTGTCGCACCGCTCCTGTGTTTAGTCCTCTTTTTTAATGCTTGTTCCAAACCGGAACCGCCGGCTGAAATAAAGAAAGAAAAAGTCTTCATTGCGGATGATGAAGATCAAAGGCAGAAATTACATGAGGAGATCGCTGCTGATTTAGAAAAGGAAAGCTTTTCAAAATTAGAATCGATGGCCGAGGAGTTCACCAAAACAAAATCGTACTTTCCGGGGGGAGATCGAAAGTTAAAAAGATTTTATGAATATTTATTAGCGCCTTTGACATACCCCGCGACAGATTCCTACTGGCAGAACAAATTATCGAAACTCGAAAAGTGGACAAAAGTTTATCCAAATTCAATTTACGCGAATGTTGCCCTGGCCAGCGGCCAGGAGTCGTACGCGTGGCATCTTCGTGGTCCTAGTTTTGCGATTAAGGTGAGCGAAAAACAATTCGCAGATTTTCGTGAATGGGCAAAGCGCGCACAAAAAACATTGGACCAAATAAAAAACAAAAGGACAGATTGCGTTGAATGGTACGTTCAAGAGCAGGGAATCGGAATCGATCTCGGATGGGACAAGCCGGCAATGTCGAAATTAACCGAGGAAGCAGTACGCATCGATCCCGCCTACTGGGACAGCCATCTTCAATTCGTGCGTTATCTGATGCCAAGATGGTACGGAGCGAAAGGAGATTGGGAAAGGTATGCGGAAGATGCATCCGCAAAGCTTGCCCCTGATGATGGAAATATTCTTTATTCGGAATTGTGCTGGGAGGTAAGCCGATATTTCAAAGGCACCGAATTTTACCAGCAGAACCATGTTGTTTGGAAAAGAATCAAAGCTGGTTTTATTCAGCGTGAAAAAAAATATGGCGTCAGTAAGCGCTATTTAAATGCGTTCGCATTCATGGCCGGTTCAGCGCCCGATCGCGCAACCACCAGAGTCTTGATGAGCAAGATTGGTGATCAATGGGATCCCATTGTCTGGCAAGAAAAACATTATTTTGACGGCTACAAGAAATGGGCCAATCAAAATTAACAACAGATGAACATGACAAAGGAATGCAATATCTGTTTTCATCTGTGGTTTGCATTTACAGAGTTTTTTGGAAACGGAGAGCTGCCGTCCATAGCAGTACCGTTCCCAAAACGAATAGCGCCAGCATTTGTGGCCACAGGATTTCCATGCCGATTCCCTTCAAAAAGATTCCGCGGATGATGATCAGGATGTATCGCAGCGGATTGGCATAAGTGAGCCATTGGATCCAGGTCGGCATGTTTGCGATCGGAAAGAGAAATCCGGAAAGCAATACAGCAGGAAAGAAAACAAAAAAAGCGCTCATCATGGCTTGTTGTTGCGTCTGGCTTCGCGTCGAAATCAGTAGTCCGATTCCAAGCGTGCTCAAGAGATAAAGCGAAGTGCAGAGCAGCAGTAGCAAAACACTTCCGCGAATCGGCACTTCAAACCAGAAAACACAAATCGCGCTGATGATCAAAACATCGATCAATCCAATCAGGGCGAAAGGCACCGTTTTGCCAAGGATGAACTCAGCGCGTGTAATCGGTGTAACGATAATTTGTTCGATCGTTCCAATTTCTTTTTCACGAACAATCGCCATGCTGGACAGCATGAGGGTAATCAATGCAAGAAGGAGAGCAATAACGCCCGGAACGTAAAAATTTCGGCTCGCGAGGTTTTCGTTAAACCATGCGCGCGTTCGCAATTCGATTGGCGGCAGGGAATTGCCTTGCATCAACTTGAGATTGAATCGTTGAACAACCCGTCCGGCATAATTCAAAACAATGCCAGCGGTATTGGAGTCGGTTCCATCCACGATCATTTGCACGGGAGCGGTCTGCTTGCCTGCAACCTCATTGCCGAATCCGGAATCTATTTGTAAGGCGCCCTTGATCAATCCCCGATCAAATAGTTCCCTGATCTCACGCGGACTCGATACACTTCTGCTCGCGTGAAAATATCCGGAACCGGTGAACCCCGCAATGAACTCACGACTCTGTGGTGTATTGTCTTGATCCAACACAGCAATCGTGATGTCGTGCACATCGGTTGTAACCGCATACCCAAAAATCAAAGACTGCAAAACTGGGACAGCGATCAACACCGCTTTCATTCGCGGATCCCTCAGCGATTGTAAAAATTCTTTAATCAAAATGCGCTTGATTCGTTCCCACATATCACACCATTTTCTTTTGAAATTTGAGGTTTGCGATTGCCAGCACCACAAAACCAAAGATGCTGAGAAAGATCACTTCCATGTAAAGCACTTCAATGCCGACACCTTTCAGGTAGATGCCTTTCAGAATGTTGATGAAGTATCGCGCAGGGATCGCGTAACTGATGACCTGGAGCACTCGCGGCATATTCGCGATATCGAATGCGAATCCGGACAGCAGAAAGGTCGGCAAAAAAGTAGCAACCATCGCAAGCTGGCTTGCAAGAAGCTGCGTCCGCGCAACGATGCTGATCAGCATCCCAAGTCCGAGAGCTCCTGCAAGAAAAATGAACGCCGTAATGAAAATCAACGGCACGCTCCCACGCAAAGGAATGTGAAAAAGAAATTGTCCCATGAGTACAGCGATCAAAACGTCAAAGAGCGCGATGCAGAAATAGGGAACCAGCTTGCCAAAAATCATTTCCGGTACTTTCAAAGGAGTCGCAATCAGCTGTTCCATCGTTCCTGTATCCCATTCGCGGGCAACCGTTAGTGAAGTCAGCATACCCGCGATGACCATCATGATTACTGCGATCAATCCGGGAATGATGTAATTGCGCGATTCCATATCCGCGTTGAACCAAACGCGCGGACGGAAATCCACCTGATTCGCGGAAGCGCTGCCTCCATTTCGTTGAATCCGTTCGACGAAAAGTTTCAATCCGAAAGCTTGCGTTACGGAATCCGCATAGCCGGTCGCAAGCTCTGCCGTATTCGAATCACTGCCATCGACGATCCACTGCGCTGCCGCCTGTTTTCCGGCGTGGATCCGTTCCGCGAAGTTGTAAGGAATGATCAACGCAGCAAGCGCCTTGCGTTCATCGATCGCGCGTTCGAGGTCCGAATATCCTTTCGCGAAACCAATAACATCAAAATATTTCGACCCTTCAAATGCGCTTACATAATCGCGCGACATGGGATCGGGACTCTGGTTCCAGATCATGACGGGAACATGATCGACATCCAACGTGAGCGCGTAGCCAAACAACAAAAGCATCAGCATTGGAATTAGAATGCCCATTCCAAGGCTGCGTGGATCGCGGCTCAAATGGATGAATTCCTTCCGGGCAACCGCAGTCAATCTGCGCAGCTTCATAACCGCACCTCCTGCTGTTTTTGTTCGCGGCGGTCCCGCTCTTCGATCAGTGAAACGAATACATCCTCGAGTGAAGGTTCGACTCTTTTCACTTTCGCAGGATGTTGAAGACTCTGCAGAAGAGACTCCAGGTCCGGTTGCAATCGCTCGAAATTTTCTACAACCAGGTGCAGACCGCCCCCATACAAGGCTACTTCCTTTACACCGCTCAATTTTTGCAAAGGTTCGATCAAATCTTGCGGATCCAGAGTTTTCATTTCCACAATCTGATCCTTCATTAGTTCTTTTTTTAATTCGCGTGGAGTTCCGATGGCTGTCATTTCGCCGCGATAAATCAATGCAAGCCGGTCGCAGTATTCTGCTTCTTCCATGTAATGAGTGGTTACAAAAATGGTGATGCCCTGTTCCGACATTTGATAAATCAATTCCCAAAAATTTCTGCGGCTGAGAGGATCCACACCCGACGTTGGCTCATCCAGAAAAACAACCGGCGGTTCGTGCAAAATCGCGCAGCCAAGTGAGAGCCTTTGCTTCCAACCAGCCGAAAGCGATCCTGTTTTGCTGGTGCGATGCTCCTGGAGTCCTGCCATAGACAGCACCCACTCCTTTCTACCGGCTTTCTTTTCTGCCGGAATTTTGTAGATGCCGCTGTAGAAATCGATGTTTTCTTCAACCGTCAAATCCTCATAAAGGGAAAACTTCTGACTCATGTAACCGATGTGACTTTTGATTTTTTCCGATTCGCGAAACACATCGTATCCAGCCACACTTCCTTCGCCGGAAGTCGGTGGAAGAATTCCGCACAACATGCGGATCGTTGTTGATTTGCCGGCGCCATTCGGTCCTAGAAATCCAAAAATTTCACCACGGTTCACGTCCAGACTGATTCCATTGACCGCATAAAATTGTCCAAAACGTTTCACAAGTTTACGGACGGACACAATTACTTCTGCCATGGTTGCCTCAATTCTCGGAAACGACGTTGATGAACACGTCTTCTAATGAAGGTTCGATTACCTGGATCGATTCAAATGCGCAGCCATTTTCTTTTAAGTGCTTTTCAATGGACGCTGTGCCCGACGCGGCTTCGCCTGCTACTACGTGAACGGTTGCGCCAAACAGGCCGACACTTGCGGCTGGAAAAATCTTTCTCAACAGGTTGGCCGCGCGCCGTGATTCTTCCGTGATGACTTCCAGAAGCACGCCTTTCATTAATTTCTTGATTTGATCCGGTGTGTCGGCTGCAAGCAAGCGGCCTTTATTCAGAAGCCCAACGCGATGACAGCGTTCGGCTTCATCCAGATAGGCGGTGGAAACAAAAATCGTAACTCCTTCTTTCAAGAGTCGATAGAGAATGCGCCAGAAATCGCGTCGCGATACCGGATCCACTCCGCCCGTGGGTTCATCCAGAAATAAAACTTTCGGCGTGTGAATGAGCGTACACGCGAGACCAAGTTTCTGTTTCATTCCACCGGATAGATTTTTTGCATAACGTTTTTTAAACGGAGTTAGATTGCTGAACGAAAGCAGATCCGGCATCCGCACGTCGCGTTCTTTGCGCGGCACATCGAAAAGGTCAGCGTAAAAATAAAGGTTTTCTTCCACGGTGAGGTCCGGATACAAACCAAAACGCTGGCTCATGTATCCGATTTCTTCTTTGACTCTCTCGGATTCTCGCAGCGTGTGTTTCCCAAGAATCCATGCGTCTCCGGATGTCGGATCCATCACGGATGTGAGCAAACGCATGGTTGTTGTTTTACCCGCGCCATCCGGCCCGACCAAACCGAAAATCTCTCCGGTATGAACGGTGAGATCCAGATTGTTTACGGCTTGCAGATTGTCGAACTTTTTGCTGAGCTTTTCTGTTTTTATCGCTTCCATCTTTTTCTCCGTGTCTTGGTAGTTAGAGTACTACTTCGCCATCGGCCGGCATTCCCGGTTTCAGCTGCATTTGCGGATTTGCGATATCGATTTTGATTCGATAAACAAGCTTCACGCGTTCTTTATCCGTTTGAACAGTTTTCGGAGTAAATTCGCTCTCCGAAGAAATAAAACTGATTTTCCCTTCATACACTTTTCCGGGAAAGGTATCGGTTTTTACGCGCACAGTTTGACCTACGTGTACACGGCCAAGATCCGTTTCATCGATGAACGCGCGCAGCCACACTGTGTCGAGTTTGCCAACCGTTACTACCGGCGTTCCGGGCGAAACGTATTCACCAGCTTCAATGTTTTGAGTCAGTACAATTCCATCCATCGGAGAAGGCAACGACGCATAACTGAGTTGTGTTTGCGCCAGCGCGAGAGCTTGTTCGGCCCTCCGTACATCGGCGCGCGCTTGCTCAATCTTTTCAATTCGCGGTCCCTTCTGAACAAGGCGCAGCGATTTCATCGCTTCATCCACCTGAGCTCGCGCGCTATCATAAGCCTGCTTTGATGCATCCAGCTGACTTTTAGGGACGACTTGTTCCGCGTAAAGTTCTTGAAAGCGCTCATAATCCAGTTTGGCGCGATTCGCTTCCGCTTGAACGCGGGCCAGCGCCGCCTGCGACTGGCCGATTTCTTCCGGTAATGATCCGGCGAGCAATTCCTTCAATGCTGCTTGCGCCGCATCCAGTTCAGCTTTGCGCAAATCCACCTGCTGACGAAGATCAGTATCATCCAGCGTTGCTGCGAGCTGCCCCTTTTTGATCGTGTTTCCTTCTGATACGAGTCGTTCCGTAACGCGTCCAGCAACTTTGAACGAAAGGGCGGCATCGGTTACTTCAATGTTTCCCGAAACACGAATGACGTTTGGATCCATCGGTTTCTGATTGCGGAAGTAATAAAACAAGCCGCCGCCAATCAAGAGCAAAAGCACGATCGGGACAATTTTCTTTGTCATAACCTCTCCCGTAAGATTTCTGTGAGGATTGCTTTCATGTGGATCTCTCTTGCCGAAAGGATCACGCCTTCTGCAGCCATTGTTGCAAGTAAAACTTTTGCTTCCGGTTCGATGTAAGGAATGTTTATAAAATCCACGTGAATTTCTTTCGAATGGGCCGCGCTTTCGCGCCAACACCGTTCCAATTCATCAATCCATCCGTTGACTAATCTGCCTTCCACCATCATGTGGATGGCGCCTTTTTGATTTTCAGTAGTGATTTTCAACATGATGGAATCCTCTATTGCAATCGCTTTGCCAACAGGTTACTCGACGATGCGGAGGGTGAGTGTCGAAGTGTTCAGTGACGGCATTTCGACGTGTGTCGAACGTTCGACACCGAACGCAATCGCGGAGACGCCGAAGTAGGGGCGCGATTTATCGCGCCCTTGATTCCGACTGCATAGGTAAACAGGGCGCAATGAATTGCGCCCCTACAAACGACCTTATTTTTCGCGGGAGATACCCAATTTTTGCATGCGGGAAATCAGCGTTGTGCGCTTGAGTCCGAGCTTGATCGCGGCTCCATTCGGCCCACCGATCACCCATTCGGTGTCTTGTAAGGCTTGCAGAATCTGCCTTCGTTCCGAATCCTCAAGCGTTCCGCTCGGACCCTCGACAGTTTTGGATCGAAGCTCTGCGGTCGAAATTTCCAGAACACTGCCCTGTGTGAAAATCACGGCACGCTCCATGAAGTGTTCCAGCTCACGTATATTGCCGGGCCAATCGTAGTGGATGAGAGCGTTCATGTCGTCATCATGGATCGTGTCGATCTGTTTCTTTAACCGGCGAGCGTATTTTTGCGTAAAAAATCTCGCCAGTTCCGGGATATCTTCTTTCCGATCGCGCAAAGCGGGGATCGTGATCGGAAATCCACTAATACGGTAGTAGAGATCGCTGCGATATTTTTTTTCAGCTACCATTTCTTCGAGATTGCAATTCGTTGCCGCGATCAACCGGACATCCACCTTTTGCGTTTTTGTGCTGCCGAGTCGTTCGAATTCTTGCTCTTGCAGAACGCGAAGCAGTTTCGGCTGTAGTTCGGGAGGAATGTCTCCAACTTCATCCAGAAACAGCGTGCCTTTGTTTGCAAGCTCGAACCGGCCGATCCGCTGCATGATTGCGCCGGTGAATGCGCCTTTTTCGTGACCGAACAATTCGCTTTCCAAAAGCCCGGTCGGAATCGCAGAACAGTTCAATTTTACCAACGCGCGTTCGCTTCGATCGCTCATGGCGTGAATCGCTCGCGCAATCAATTCCTTTCCGGTTCCCGTTTCACCGCGAATTAAAACGCACGAATCGGTTGGAGCAACGGTTTTCACCTGTTTGAGAACTCGTTGAAAATTTGGACTCGAACCAATCAGTTCCTGAAAATTGTGCTCGGTCCTGATTTCATCTTCTAGATAAAGCTTTTCGGTTGCGAGTTTGTTTTTTAAACTTTGGATTTCCGCATAAGAAAGAGCGTTTTCTACGGCTATTGCAATTTGCTGCGCGCATTGTTCGAGCAAACGCGCATCTTCTTCGGTGAACGCATCTTCACGCGCGCTAACGATGCTCATTGCGCCAAGAAGGCGTCCGTGTGAAATGACAGGCAAAGCGCATCCTGAGCGGATTCCACTATCGATCGCCTTTTTCACGAGCGGGGAAGGATACTGCGAATAAAGATCAGCCGTTTTCACAAGAACCGGTTTTCTGGTTTCCAGCGCTCTGCCTTCCGGTGTGCCTTGAAGAGCAATGAATGCTCCTTCGTCTAATGTGATCGCATCAGCAATGTTGAGATTGAATACTTGTACGCGAACAAGATTACGGTCGCCTTCATGATAAAGAATCAAAAAAGCGCCATCATGAGGAATGACCTTGTGCAGACTTGCAGAAGCGGAGACGATGACGTCTTTTAGATCCAGATGCGACACGATCGCGTTATTTACTTCCAGGAGCAGTTGCGAACGGTCCCTTTCGCGCGCCAGTTGCTCCTGCGCTTTGCGGGCCATCTCAAAGTTCAGTGCATTTTCAAAAGCGATTGCGATTTGTCCGCCGATTTCTTCCAGCAATCGAGCCTTGTCCGGTGAAAAGTTATCCGGTTGTTTACTGAATAATGAAAGGACCCCAAGCAATTGATTGCCACGCATCAAAGGGACGATGCAGCCGGAACGGATCCCTTGCGCAAACATCCGTTGGGCCAGCGGAGACGGATATTTTTGAGGATCCGGTTTTGTGATGATAACGGCTTTTTTCGTTGCTACAACATCGGCGGCCGGAGTGCCTTCGATCGGCCACTTCGTACGCATTTCAAAGTTCACACCGGCGGGCGCGTCTAAAACGTAACCTTCAATCGTTTTGTCTTCCGATGAAATCAGACCGATTGCGCCGCCATCCTGATGGAAAATAGGCTGGAGTTTTCTTGTAATCAGACGAAAGAGTTCTTGCAGATCAAGAACAGAAGAGATCGCATTATTGATATCGAGCAGCAGTCTGAAGCGATCCTGATGATCGGCGGGTTCTTCCATATTTTCATGCTACCACGCTCCTGGCGTCCTGACGGTTTACTGTTTTTACTCACCAGAAAGCAGTTTTTTGTACAGCGATTGCGATTTTTCATCTGTGAAAAAGTTATCGTGCTGGATGCAGATTTGCGCCCACTGTTCATCCGAAAATTGGCGTCCCGCTGCTCTTTCAGCGATTGCTTCAAAGTATCCTTCGCGCGGTGCGCCGGGAGCGAACAGGATCAGCATCGACGCGGGCGCGCCGGAGACGTTGCGGAAACCGTGAATTCCACCTTCCGGAACGTAAAGGAAATCTCCCGGCGTTGCATCGATCCAATCGGTACCATTGAACAATTGGACCGTACCTTCCAGGATGAAAAATGATTCGGACATTGTTTTGTGAAAATGCGCAATTGGTCCCGGACCACTGACGCTCATGTCCCATTTGTACAGACCGAATTGTCCGTGTGTGGATGCGCCATTCGCCAGATACCGTATCGATACGCGATCACTGATCTTCAGATCGGGACCTTGTGTAACCGGCCGGAATTTAGCGCTGATTTCACCTGTATTTCCCAAATAACGCGGATCAGGGTATGACATTTTTCACTCCTTATTGTCATAACGTTAGACTAAAACAGTATTCTCAGCCTACCAAATGCCGGTAATACTTAACCGAATGGTTAAGTGTCTTACGCAACCGCGGAGGCGCACAGGCGCAGAGATAATTGAAAGTTCTAACTCAGCGACTCGGCGTCTTTGCGATTGGGTTCATTCTCGAACGTTGATCCATTTTTTTAGCCTGAAAATCCAGCATCTTCCATCTTCAAAAAAATTTGCTAAAATGATCAATCCAATCTAGATTTCTTCTGCGATCCCCACGCTGAACGCACAACGCTCAACGTTGGACGCATCCACGGGCCGTTAGCTCAATTGGCAGAGCATCTGACTCTTAATCAGGGGGTTGGAGGTTCGATTCCTCCACGGCCCATTTAAGCTTCTCCATTCCAAAATGGAAATTTGAGGAGCAACCCTTTGCGCATCAAAGTAACTTCAACTCACAAATCATTTCGTGAAAGTGTAATCAGCGATCTGGAAGCGCCGTCAGTGAATTTCAGTGTTAACCGCCGGCACGACACGAATCTGGCACGATTTTCTTAAAAGACTACTGTTTTCTATTCAACAGGGAGTTTCATTTTTTGCAGGAACGCTCGGTAGCGCGCATCCTTTTCGATATTGCGAAGCAGCGGATCGCCTTTCATTTCAGAAAGGCCACTGTCGCGCTGTTTGTATGCGCGCTCGAGCCATTCGAAAGCTTTGTCCTCTTCATTACGATATGCGTAGATCTCAGCGATCTGGTAGGCCCATTCATTCTGATGCTTTTCAATGTATTCTGCCAGTGCTGAGTCTGCTTCTTTCTTTTTGCCCAGACCATGATAGGCCAACGCCAATCCCGCTGCGCGCCAGGCCGGCTCCGGTTCCTTTTGCATTTCCGCAAGGGCTTCTTCCGGTTTTGATCGAGCCAGATAAATAAGACCCACAGATTCGTGAACACTCGGAATCTGCGGGTTCAGTTCTAGTGCCTTACGATATGCCGCTTCCGCTTCGTCCAATCGTCCGGCGTAGTACGCGGCATTGCCGAGATTAAAGTGTGCCGCCACCTGCAGCGGGTCGAGCTCTATGGCCCGGCGGTCCCGCCGGATCGCCTCATCGAATCGGCCAAGCGTTCCTGCCAGAACGCCTGCGCCACGCACCACGTCTGCATTTCCCAGTTCGAGCTCGAGCGCGCGCTTGTAGGCAGCATCAGCACCGGTCCAGTCCCAGTCGTAATTCCGCTTGATCCATCCCATTTGCGCATGAGCTTCCGCCAGATTCGGATCGATTTCCAGCGCCTTTTCTGCTTCCTTTCGTGCTTTTGCATAACACTCATCAACCGGCACGTAACCGTAATCTCCCTGTCTGCTGTGAACCCCAGACAGGCCTACCCAGGCACGCGCATACTTCGGATCGGTACGCAGCGCTTCTTCATAGTAGCCGATCGCTTTCTCCAGATCTTCTTTGCTCCGCCGGTCGCAAAAATAGCGTCCCTGCAGATACGCGTTGTAAGCTTCCGGATTTGTCTCCCTTGTTTTTGCAGGTTGCCCCTCAAGCGTCGCTTTCAGGGCGCTTGCCACCGAAGCGGAAATATCATCCTGAACGGCGAAAATATTTTCCATCTGCCGGTCATAGGTTTCTGACCACAGATGCGAGTCGCTTGCCACTTCAATCAATTGCGCAGTGATCCGTATTTCGTTTCCCGCTTTCCGCACGCTTCCTTCCAGCACATGCGTGACGTTCAGCTTTTCTGCAATCGTTTTGATGTCGACTTCCTTTCCTTTGAACGAAAATGCGGAAGTGCGTGAAGTGACTTGCAGCTTTGGATTCTTTGCAAGCAGATCGGTGAGCTCTTCGGTCAATCCATCGGAAAAATATTCCTGGCTCTTATCAGCGCTCATATCGTTAAACGGCAAAACCGCAATCGCCGTCTTTCCAGGTGAGGCCGATTTTGATCTGTTTTTGAGATAGAAAATTGTTCCAGCAATCAGCAGAAAAACAGCAACAATCGCGATATATTTCTTGGCGTCCTGGCGGTTCGCTACGGCAGTCGAAACAGAAGTTCGCGGAGACACAGAGGTGTCGCGTTTGAGCCTTTGCAAATCTGTCCGCATTTCCGCGGCACTTTGATACCGCAGATTGCGATCTTTTTCGAGCGCTTTATAGATGATGCGTTCCAGTTCCGCCGGAACTTTCCGATTCAATCGCACTGGTGCAGTGGGTTGTGAAGTGAAGATTGCTTCCAGCATTTCGCCAGTCGTTTGTCCGCCAAATGGCAGTGCGCCGGTTGCCATTTCATAAAGCACAACGCCGAACGAAAACAAATCCGTGCGCGCATCCAGATCTTTTCCGCGCGCTTGTTCCGGAGACATGTAAGCAACGGTTCCGATTGTGGATCCGGTTTGTGTGAGCTGTTCGACCGCGCTTTGCGTCGGCATCTCTGCATCAGCCTGCGTTGAATGCGTTGTCTGTTTTGCCAAACCGAAATCGAGCAGCTTGGCCTGTCCGCGTTCCGTAACAAAAATGTTTGCCGGTTTGATGTCGCGGTGAATGATGTGTTCGGCATGCGCTGCATCCAGTGCATCTGCGATCTGCGCTCCAAGATCTAGTACCTGATCGATTTCCATTGGAGTTCCAGCTATTGTGTGTTTCAAAGTTCTGCCTTTCATTAGCTCCATTGCGATGAAAGGACGGCCTTCTTGTTCACCAATTTCGTAAATCGTGCAGATGTTGGGATGATTCAATGCAGATGCAGATTTGGCTTCGCGTTTGAATCGTTCGAGTGCTTCCTTTGTTGCAACCAGATCCTCTGGCAGGAATTTCAGCGCAACGTGGCGTTCGAGCGCAAGGTCCTCTGCTTCATACACCACACCCATTCCTCCGCCACCAAGCTTGTTGAGAATCCGATAATGAGAAACGGTCGCCCCGATCATTGCAAAAGAGTTTAACGCAAAAGTGCAAATACACAGAAAAGTGCCTTGGAAATGTGCGTACTGGCTATCGGAAACTCAGATATATTAATAAGGAGGCAGACGCCTCATCCAATTCTTTTCTTTTGTTTTATTCTTTTCGATGTGCTCGCCGCTCGACTTCCGCCGATTCGCCTTCGGCTCCTCGTTACGGGCTTCGTGGTGTTGGCTGTCTCAAACAAATGCCGGATGCCGTGTTCCAACAGTTCGACAGCCCTCTCCAAAGCGCCGAGTTGTCCGACCCGCACGATTGCGACGGACAAGTTCAACTCAAATGACGGCGGGCGCAACACTTTAACTGTGCCTATGAATTCTTTCCTGCCAATAAAGCGAGCCGGCAGCAGCCCGACTCCGTATCCGGACTGAATGAGTGCTAAATGCAAATGTACGTTGTGGTGGATTTCGGCTGCGATCGTGGGGGTCACGCCGGCACGCTCCATCTGATCGATGAGGCTTGCTCGAAGCAAGCACCCCGGCGGATTGAGCACCCAGGGTGCTCTGCCCAGGCTTTCCCAGTCACCGCTTACTTTGCCTTCGGCGCCTTGAACGATCTCCATATGGTCGCGAGCGATGATCTGTGTCAAAAGAGGTGGAGGCGCGGTTTTACCTTCGGGCAAGAACACGGCAGCAACGTCGAGCTCACCGGCAAGCAGCCGATTGAACAATTCACCGGTAAGTCCGCTCAGCAGCCGCAGTTGGACCTTCGAGTATTTTTCAGTCAGCGCCCGAATAGGTTCGATCAGCGTTCCCTCAGCCAGGGCATGCGCGAGCCCGATGCGCAGGAGGCCGTGAGGTTCCGCGTCGGGCGACGCAAGAGATCTCAGCGCGTCCGTCCGCTGCAACATGTCTCGCGCTCGCTCAAGCACCCTGGCGCCCAGCGAGTTCAGCCGCGGTGGCTTCGTTGAGCGGTCGAGTAACTCAGCACCCAATTCAGCCTCCAGCCTTTGGAGTTGCCGGGTTATAGCCGATGGTGTCCGGAATAGACGATCAGCTGCGCCGGCAATGGAGCCGGCCTGGGCAAACTCTACGAGCGCGTGTAAATCTTCGAGCATGGATCCTCCTGAAGTAACTCCTGAAACCTCCTCCCAACAATAGCAGAATCGTGCTAAACCAGCAATATTATCGTGAGAATAATGAACTTGTGGAACTGTCAGTACTCCGCTAGGATGTATTCACCAAGGAGACAAAATGATTTCCAAACAAGACTTACTGAAACTCGGTCAGAAGGAGTTTGCAACGACGCTCAAGGTGCTGAAATCGTTTCCACCAGAGAGGAAGGATTTCCGTCCCCACGAAAGATCGAGCGACGCGGTGAAACTGACCTCAACCTTCGTCTTCGAAATGTATTTGCTGAACGGGTATTTGTTGGGGGATCCGATCGACCGATCCGTTTTCCAGAACTACAAACCGGAGAGCCTTGAGGCGGTCATCAAGGATTTCGAAAAGGAGAGCAGCCACGCTCTTTCGCGACTGCGGGACTTGCCGGAAGCCGAACTGGGCAAGACGATTCAGTTTGGTGGACGCTCTTTTACCGGAGAGGAATTCGCGCTGATGATGATCTGCGATCAGATTCACCACCGCGGTCAGCTTTCGGTTTATGTGCGGATGGCCGGCGGGAAAGTGCCTTCGATCTATGGCCCCTCGGCCGATGATCCCGGTACGGCAGCCCGTAGGACTGGTGACATTTAATTAAGTTTTTACTACAGGAGTTGATATGAGCAAAACAGCAATTACCTCGCCTGAACTGGCGCCGCCGGTCGGCCCATTTTCCCAGGCAGTCCAAATCGATGGTTTCCTCTTTTTCAGCGGACAGGTCGCCCAGGACCCGGCCACCGGCAAGGTGGTAGAGGGAGGCATTGTGGCCGAGACGGAGCGCGCCTTCCAAAACCTATCGGCGGTTCTGAAGGCGGCCGGCAAGAGTTTTGATGATGTCGTCCGCGCCGGTGTGTTCCTCACGAACATGACTGATTTCGCCGCGATGAATGGCATCTACGCAAAATATTTCAGTCAGCCCTTTCCGGCCCGCACGACGATCGCGGCTGCCGCGCTACCACTTGGGGCCTGCGTCGAGATCGATCTCGTTGTCAAGGCCTGAGACGGCGCATGGATATCGCAACAGGAGAACGAAAATGATTAAGACCATTATTTTATCTATGTGTCTCGCAGCTTCCTCAGTTTCGCTCAATGCACGTGCGCAGGATGAGCGCGGGTATACCTATGGCCCGGTCACTGAGGTGGACTACGTACACGTTGAGTACGGGCATTTTGCTGAGTACATGGCATGGGTAACTTCGACATGGGCGCCGACCATGGAAGCCGCGAAGAAAGCGGGGCTGATCATCGGTTACAAGGTCTTTCAGGCCGAACCAAAATCACCGGATCAGCCCAATGTGTATCTCGAGATCACTTATAAAAACATGGCGGCTTATGCCGGAGACATCGGCGATAGCGCCGACGCGTTTGAAGCAGTGACTGAGAAAGTGATCGGTAGCATCGAGGTTCAGAACAAGGCCAGAGTGGGCCGAAATGAATTCAGAAAAGTTCTGGGCACCGAAGTGACTCGTGAAATTGTTTTTAAATGAAATTGTAATTCGTCTCAAAAGACCACGATTACAATTCCAGTTCGATCGATCCCGAGCGTTATCCATCGCTCTTAAATCTTGCTGTGCTCCTTGTCGAACAGTGATAAGAGTCCGCCACATCATGGGCACGTCGCAAAAGTAATCAGACCAGGCTAGACCGTTCAGGCCACTGTAAGCGTACTCCAGACGTATAATCAATTCATGTCTCCTTCAGTGAACGAGCCAAGGTCAAAGCTATGGACATTGATCGCGTCGTTTGAGCATCAAATGATGGAAGTTTTGGCCGGAGCCTTGAAGAACGAAGATCCGTTGCTGCGCAAGCGGGCAGCCGGGATTCTCGTAACCTGGGGAACGCCCGAAGCGATTCGGCTTATATACTCCCATGCCAGTAAATATGATGTTCCTGCCGCGACCGTTGACTGCACAACGGGAATGAGAAGCGGTTGCGGCGTCATCTGTTGCCGCTTGATGTTTGCTCGGATCACACCGGAAGATATTGCTGAAGGAATAGAAGAACATCCAGGAATGCCCGGTTTTGCACGAGTCACTCCCCAGGGCTGTTACGCATTGGAGCAAGAAACCAACCGATGCACGATCTGGGAAAAACGCCCTATTACGTGCCGTATTTTCAACTGCAAAACCGATCCACGCTTCGCACATTTGATGAAGTGGTAAAGCTGCTAAAAAAAATTCGATTCATGGAAACAGATCTGACAGGATAGTTTGGCTTTTCATCCGAACAAGTAGCGCCAGTCTACGGTAAGCTGGAATCGCCAGGGCTAGTTACGGTTTTCCCATGCAGGAATGAAGGTTTCGTGATCAACACCAAGAGCATCCGCAATCCGCGTGATGTAATTGAAATAGGCAATCACCTGTGTCGCATCATGGATCGCTTCATCAGTGAATCCGTTCGAGCGAAGTTCTTCGATATCATCGGGACGCATTGAATGTTGATCGCGAGTTAATTTCTCGGCGAATCTACACAACGCACGGTTGGCATCACCCAGGTCTGCTTTTTGCCAATCGATTGCGATTTGATTTACAAACTGATCAGCCTTTGCACCCTCTTCCAATGCGAAATCTTTTGCAACCTCGGCACGGAGGTCGTGAGCATGAGCGCGAATTCAATAAACACATCGATTCGTTGCTGAAACAACAACTGCGAGCATCTCGCGCTGTCCGCGACTGAGCGGAGAAGGCCCATACAAAATCGAAAGATAAAAATCCATCGAAGCCTTCATGACAGGCGGATTCTGGCTCATGATGCTCACAATATTCCAGATGCGTCCCGCCCGTTTCAGCGCTGCATCATATTGTTGTTTCAAAAATCCCGTCGCTTCTTCATAGGAAAAAACCTTAATCCACGCCATCTTCACTCCTTATCGAACAGACTCGGTCTCAAAGAGAATCGATAATATTTTAGTGGATTTGAGAAGACGTACCCACCGACACCGTACAAAGCTGACCTTTGTGGTTTTACTATGACGTCTCTTTTACTTTTCCTGGTCTAGACTGGGTTGGAATTCGACAATAGCTTTCGATTATAGGGAGAAATATCATGGAAAAATTGAGAGACTTTCTGATCCGCTTAAAGGATATTCTCGACCTTCCGCTGCTCACACTCGGTAAGACTCAAGTAACCCCGTGGTCGATTTTTCTTTTCGTCGTGCTGACAGGTCTTCTGTTTTTTCTAACGGCAAAGCTGAAGAATTGGATCGTGGAACGGCTTCTTGCAAAGAGCAAGATCGATGTCGGACTGCGCTACACGGTTGGCGCGTTGATCCGCTACGTTGTAATCGCAATTGGATTTACCGTCATCTTACAGACAGCTGGAATTGATCTGAGCGCTCTTGCCATTGTGATCGGGTCGCTCAGCATTGGAATCGGCCTCGGTTTGCAAAATATCACGAATAACTTTGTCAGCGGCCTCATCCTTCTTTTCGAAAGACCGATTAAAGTAGGCGACCGCATCGAGTTCAATGAGATGAACGGGGAGGTGTTGCGGATTTCAGCACGTGCCACAACGATTATGACAAACGACAACATTGCTGTGATTGTCCCAAATTCTGAATTGACTTCCTCACCGGTTATCAATTGGAGCTATCCCAACCGGCGGATTCGTTTCAACTTTCCGATCGGAGTTTCGTATGGTTCCGATCCGGAATTTGTAAAAAAAATTTTGCTCGAGGTCGCGGGAAATCATGCGGGAGTTTTGAAGGAGCCATCGGCTGACGTTCTGTTCAATGAGTTCGCTGAAAGCTCGCTCAATTTCACATTGAGAGTGTGGACAATCGGCTACATGGATAAGCCGGGAGTCTTACGAAGCGAAATTAATTACCAAATCAGCAAAACGTTCAAGGAACATGGGATAGAAATCCCGTTTCCCCAGCGCGACGTGTTCATCCGTGGCGGCTCCATGCAAGTGACAGGAAGCTTAAAAACATGACTCCCTGTTACTAATTGCGTAGAACCTAATCCCATTTCTATAGTGTGACACTATCTAATATCATGAAGTCACCGCGGTTATGAGAAGGATTTGCCTTTTAATTGGTGGAACAATTCTAGGCCTTTTTGTATGTGAATTCGTTCTGCGGATGTTTTCCATCGATTGCTGCCTTCAAAAAGGAAGTGAAATGCCGTGGCTTCGCACCGGGAAGAGTTATTTTATGCTCGATTCAGATTTAGGTTTCAAGCCCGTTCTCGGTTCGGGCGGCTACGATTACAACGGCACTCTGCGAAATCAGTACCCAGTCAAGAAAAGGCCTGGGGTCGCAAGAATATTATTCATTGGTGATTCTGTAACGGCGCGCGCGCGAATTGTGAATTCTATACGTACGCTCTACGGTGATGCCCGATTTGAATATTGGAACGCTGGAGTTGAATCGTTCAATACGGTTCAGGAAGTGGAATACTATAAGCGCTACAATTGTTCGATTTCTCCTGACATTGTTATTCTTACGTTCCATAACAATGATTTTGGAGCAACACCCGTAGCATTTTACGATCGTGACGGCCAGCTTAAGGTTTATACCAGTTCTCGAACTTTGCATCCCTCACTCTGGCTGCTATCGAGCAGCTATCTGTATCGGATGACCATCAGCATCCTTACACAGCAAAATCTAGAATCAGACATACGTCATACGAAACAATCCCTTTTAGAATTGAAAAACAATCTGGATGCACATCATACTCGGTTCATTGTTCTGCTTCTTCCAATCCTTGATCATTACCAAAATTGGACGAAAAGTGAAAAGCTTTCCAGGCAATTCAGCCTTAGCATTTTTCGAGCTTTAAAGATCGAATACTTTGATCTGTTACCGGTTCTGGAGCAGGCTTTGTCCGAAAAGGTTCCGGTAAACCAGAGTCCGGGCGACACGTGGCATCCAAACGATCAGATATCGATGCGATTTGCTAAATTCTTAAAGTCCAATTGCTCATTAGAAAGTGCAGATAAAAGGCCTTAATAGCCCCGGCGCTCTCTCTGTGATACCGATTGTCCTTGCTTTTATCTCCGTTTCATACGATAGTATTGGACACGACCTGATAAAAATACCTCAGATCGCAGCTGCTGAAAGCGCTCTGCTTAATTCATCCGCTTACGCTAGATTTTTGACGTCTGTCCTTATAGGTGGCCTAAATCAGATTTGCGAGGGTTAAAAGACCACTTCCTCAGCCACTTTAAGGAGAAAATTACATGCAAAAGAAACTCTACGTAGGAGGATTATCCTACAACACTGATGAAGAAAGCATTAAGAATCTTTTCGGCCAGGCCGGAGAAATTGTCGCTGTAAACATCATCAAAGACAAATTTACCAATCAATCGCGCGGATTCGGTTTCGTCGAAATGGCGACCGAAGCGCAAGCGGCCGAAGCAATCAAGTTGATCAATGGTAAACAGCTTGACGGCCGTTCCTTGACGGTGAACGAATCGAAACCCCAGGAGAAAAAAAGTTTCTCGGGCGGTGGAAGTTTCCGTAAGGACCGCTATTAAGAGGCACACTCCCGGCCGAAATGCCGGGAGTTGTTTTACTCTTCGGAGGATTGTTTGAAAACACGAGATCGTGACAATGGTGAAATGACCGTTCGCCAGGCGGAACGCATTCTTGAGATTTTTGAGAATGGTTCCAAAAATGGTGAACAATGGGCCCATGATGTAGTTCTGCACCGCGGGACCGAAAAATATCAACAAAGCATCGATTCGTTGAATGAAGCGTTTCGCCTGAAAGCGATCCGCCGGGTAATCGTACCTTTAGAGGTTCGGCAAGACCGGCAAAAGAAGGGTAATACCTAAGGAGAAAATGATCGAATGCGCCAATATTATGCAAGCGACAAAAAGCGACGCGAAGAAGCGAAGAGAAAACATCAAGCAGAAAAGCGAATGAAGAAGTTGAATAAATCAAAAGCAGATGGAAACGGACAGGAAAGCGCTCCTGACGCGGAAGCTACTGTTGCTACTTCAGCAACGCCGGATTCGCCCGAAAGATCGCAATGAAAACTGCCCGCAAATCATCGGCTGCTTCCAAGAGTCGTTCCCGGCTAAACATACGAATGTCCCGGGTTTCCCGCATCCTTCAGTCCGAAATGGCGAAGGCGAACTGGAGTGAAATGGCAAAGATGCTGTTTCGGAGTGATCACGATGAGGGACGCGTGACTGCGACCGGAAAATTACCGAAGTACAGGCGTCAGTCGTCCGTTTTTGAAAAGTCCCTTGAAAGTACAACCGATCGGCGGCAATACTTTCTTGTTTTGATGTTCATCCTTACCATTGCGGAAAAAAGATCGCAAGAAGTGTATCAAAGGGAATTTGCCGAACGATGTGATGCGATCAGTCTTGCGCATGGACTCAAGGAGAGTGATTACTGGAAAGATGGAAACATCCCTGCAGAATGGCAGATTCTCGATAAGGAATTCGAAAAAAGATCCATCCAGATTTTACTGTCTACTCTACGAGAATATTCCATGACGGAAATCGCTGACCAGATCGAACACGGCGGACCGAATGAGTTTACTAAACTCATCAACAACGTGGAATCTCAGGTACTGAGTATTTTTGAATCTTAAAAAATAGATTCGAGTTTTCAGACACTTTTCAAGTTGTCCCTGGCGTCATCAGAGAAGCTCGAACGGTAATCTTCCCTGCAGATATTGATCACCCGATACGCTTCTTCCTTTCCATAAATTTCAACGATTTCGATCGGACGCTCAATTTTTCCGGGAGGCTGCTTGTAGGTCAGAAAATAATGACGCAGGCGATCCAGAAATCCGAGCGGACAATCATGGATCGATTCATACTTACCAAACAATTCATCGCCATAAAGAACGGCAATGATTTTGTCATCTGCTTTCTTTTCATCGATCAACCGCAATCCGCCAATGGGGATGCCCACCAGCAAGATATCGCCCCGCGGAATAACTTTTTCTGTTAGCACACAGATATCCAATGGATCTCCGTCTCCAACAATATTTTTCCGCTTAATCCGTTCGCCGGTATATTTCCCGTAACTTTGCCCGCAATATGTTTGCGGGATGAATCCGTACAAAGTGGGACATGAATTGGAATATTTTTGCGGCCGATCGACTTTTAAAATACCGGACGTTTTATCCATTTCATATTTAACGGTATCCGTGGGAACAATTTCTATATACGTGTTCACCACGGCAGGGGCTTCGTCTCCAATAAAAACGCCATGCCACGGATGAGCCCGATATAGATTCCCGGCCGGTGTTCGATCGATTTTTTTCATGGCCGCGGTAGATTTGACCACAACGACGCAGGAAACACAATTGCTCCGTTTTCGCAACTCGTTTCTGTAAGAAACACTCGCTGGTCGCGACGAACACTCGAAGCATATGAGTTTCGTCGAATCGATAAAATTACACTGGCCGGAATACCTCATGGAAACTTGGGGCCTCGCCACATTCATGCTGTCCGCGTGTCTCTTCACGATCTTGTTTGAATATCCAAAATCGCCGATACACGCTGCGATTCCTTATGCAATGTTGCGGCATTTTTTCATCGGCATCGCGATGGGATTCACACTCATTGCAATTGTCCATTCTCCCTGGGGAAAGCGTTCCGGCGCTCATCTGAATCCGGCATTTACATGGACGTTCTTTCGTTTGGGGAAAATTCAATTCTGGGATGCGATTCTTTACTCTTTAGCACAGTTTGTGGGTGGGGTCTCAGGCGTACTCACCGTTGCATTGTTTTTACATGATTCTGCATCGCATCCCGCGGTCCATTATGCCGCGACGTTACCAGGATCCAAGGGCCCAATCATCGCATTCGTTGCAGAACTCATCATTTCATTTTTCTTGATGCTGACAGTTCTGAACGTTTCCAATCATAGAAGGTTAAACCGGTTTACCTCATTTTTTGCTGCAACCCTGGTTGCAACCTACATCACTTTTGAAGCTCCGCTTTCGGGAATGAGCATGAATCCCGCGCGGACCTTTGGATCTGCGGTTCCGGCTGCCGAATGGAATTTTCTGTGGATTTATTTTCTGGCGCCACCAATCGGAATGTTTCTGGCCGCTGAAGTTTATCGAGCCAGAAAAGGATTAATCAGCGTCTATTGCGCTAAATATCATCACCAAAATTCGCAACGATGCATCTTCAACTGTAATTTTGCCGCGCTTTCTACGACCAAGATGTCAGAAATCATTTGAAAGGAGAATAAGGAAATGTGGAGAAAATTTTTGATGCTCAACTTAGCGGCCGGACTTTTGAGTTTTACCGCTTCTGCTGATCACGCAACTTTATTCAAACTCAGAATCGAAAACGTTTCATCCAACGACGTTTTGAAATCGAAAACCGGCGCAAGCGCTCCGGCGGCATTTTCCCCTGGTGTCGCCGTTGTTTACAAAGGTCACGCAAAGGCGCTCTGGATGGCCGGTGAAATGGCAAGTGGAAAATCATTGGAAAGATTAGCGGAAGATGGCAATCCGGATCCCCTTGCTGATTCTGCCCGCAAGATGAACGGAATGGCAGTTCAGGTGTTTAACACACCAGTAGGAAAGGACCAACCCGGGCCAATTCTGCCAGGAAGCGCCTACGAAGTTACGCTTGCCGCAAATCCAGGCGCTCGTTTGATGTTCATACAAATGTTCGGTCAATCGAATGACCTGTTTTATTCAACCGATCCCAACGGTATCGAACTGTTCGATGCCAACGGAAAGGCAATTGAAGGAGACATCACTTCGTCCATTCAGTTGTGGGATGCCGGAACAGAAGTGAATCAAGAACCAGGCTTTGGGCCGGATCAAGCACCGCGTCAAAAGGCGCCGAATACTGGCGCCGATGAACACGGAAAAATCGGAAAAGTTAACGATGGGTTTACCTATCCGGAAATATCCACGGTCTTAAAAGCAACTATTAGTCATCAGTAGGAGATTCAAAATGAAAAAGATATTGATTGTTTTAGGAATTGTTGCACTGGTTGGTTTGTGGTATGCATTTCGCCCGGAAAGATTGTTCACTTCGGTGCAGGTGAATGAAAGTTTTCCTGCAACCAAAGCGTCTACCGGAACGATGGCTTCTCAGCCTGTGTTGTTAGCAAAAGGCAACTTTCATAACGGCGCGCATGACACAAAAGGCGAAGCTGCAATTTACAAGTTAGCAGATGGAAAAAAAGTATTGCGGTTTTCCAACTTCGAAACATCGAATGGTCCGGACGTAAATGTCTATCTCGTTGCTGCTGAAGATGCGATGGACAACGATACGGTGAAGAACGCCGGCTTTATTTCACTTGGCAGCATCAAAGGAACAAAAGGTGATCAGAACTACGATCTTCCAGCCAACTTTGATCTGAACAAGTACCGCGCTGTTACCGTATGGTGCAAACGCTTCAGCGTAAATTTTGGAACCGCGCCTTTGAAAGCTCAGGACCAAATGATGGCATCGATGCCGGATCAACCTGTCGTTCTGAAAGAAGGCCAGTTCCACAGCGTAGCGCATGATACAAAAGGTTCAGCTGCAATCTATAAGCTCAACGATGGAAGCCATGTTCTTCGTTTCACCGACTTTGAAACTTCCAACGGACCGGACGTCAATGTTTATCTCGTTGCAGCTAACGATGCAACGGACAGCGATACCGTGAAGAACGCTGGATTCTTTTCGCTTGGATCGATCAAGGGCACGAAAGGAGATCAGAACTACCAATTGCCTTCCGGTCTCAATCTGGCGAAATACAATTCGGTCACAGTTTGGTGCAAAAGATTCAGCGTAAATTTCGGAACAGCTCCGCTCGTTGAAAAACATCAAGACATGGCCAAGGCGCGCTAATCGAGGTTTTGTTGGGGCGCGATTCATCGCGCCCTTACTACTCAAACTGTGCAAAAGGGAGCAAAAAGATGAGCCGCGAAGAAGAAAGACTGAAAGAGTCGCGAGACCGCGAAAAACACTGGAAGCGATGGGGACCTTATCTCAGTGAACGTCAGTGGGGGACCGTTCGCGAAGATTACAGCGCATACGGAAGCGCGTGGGATTTTTTCCCCCATGATCACGCCCGATCAAAAGCATACCGCTGGGGTGAAGACGGCCTTGCCGGAATTTCTGATCGTCATCAGCAGATCTGTTTTGCTCTGGCTTTATGGAACGGACGCGATCCGATCTTGAAAGAGAGGCTCTTTGGCCTGACTGGGAATGAAGGCAATCACGGTGAAGACGTCAAAGAGTATTACTTCTACGTTGACTCCACTCCCACGCATTCATACATGAAGCATCTATATAAATACCCGCAATCCGAATTTCCCTACGCGCGTTTGATTGAAGCCAATAAGAAAAACGGCAAAAGAGATTTGGAATTCGAACTGATCGGAACGGGTGTATTTAAAGAGAACCGTTATTTCGATGCGACCACAGAATACGCAAAAGCAGCTCCGGAAGATTTACTGATTCAAATCACGTTAACGAATCACGGACCGGAGCCGGCTGAAATTCACGTGCTTCCAACGGTCTGGTTTCGGAATACCTGGAGCTGGAATGGTGGAAGCAAACCCGAATTACATGAATTGGACGCTCAAACCATTGAGTTGAATCATCACATGTATGGAAAGCGTTACCTCTACGCAGAAAATTCTGGCGAGTTGCTTTTTACGGAAAATGAAACGAACACACAGCGCTTCTACGGATCGAAGAACGGCACCGCATACGCGAAAGATGGAATCAACGATTACATCGTTCACAGCCGTAAAGATGCGGTCAATCCTGAACAAAAAGGAACAAAAGCCTCCGCGCATTATGTGAAGACAATTCCGGGGAAGGAATCAATGACCTTCCGGCTTCGGTTTACGAATGAGGAACTCGGTAAACCGTTCGATTCATCATTCGAGAAGTTATTTTCGGGTCGCAAAAAAGAAGCGGATGAGTTTTACGATAGCGTAATTCCATCAGAGCTTTCCACCGATGCGAAAAGCGTAATGCGGCAGGCATTCGCCGGAATGTTGTGGAGCAAACAGTATTACGGATACGAAGTCGATCGATGGTTGAAGGGAGATCCTGCGCAGCCTGAACCTCCAAAAGAGAGACTAAACGGACGCAACCACGAATGGAATCATCTTTTCAACGATGACGTAATTTCAATGCCAGACAAATGGGAATATCCCTGGTACGCAGCATGGGATCTCGCGTTCCACTGCATTCCGTTGGCTTTAATCGATCCTGATTTTGCAAAAGAACAGTTGTTGTTGTTTACGCGCGAATGGTACATGCATCCGAACGGACAATTGCCGGCATATGAGTGGGCTTTTTCCGATGTGAATCCACCGGTTCACGCGTGGGCCGCATGGCGCGTGTACAAAATTGATAAAAAAAGAAATGGCAAAGGCGATCAAACCTTCTTAAAACGCATTTTTCAAAAATTGATGCTGAACTTCACCTGGTGGGTGAATCGCAAAGACGCCGATGGCAGAAACATTTTTCAAGGGGGCTTTCTTGGTCTCGATAACATTGGCGTTTTTGATCGAAGCAAGCCGCTGCCAACAGGCGGACACATTGCGCAATCCGACGGCACAAGCTGGATGGCGATGTACTGCCTCAATTTGCTCGCGATTGCTTTGGAACTCGCAAAGGAGGACACGGCTTTCGAAGATGTTGCCAGTAAGTTCTGGGAACACTTCGTGTTCATCGCGCGCGCAATGAATCATCGCGGCGGCAACGAGCTTTCTTTATGGGACGAAGCGGATGGATTTTTCTATGATGTGCTGCATCTGTCTGATGGCAATTTTTTCCCGATGAAGGTGCGGTCGATGGTTGGATTGATTCCGCTATTTGCCGTTGAAACCCTCGAACCGGAAATGCTCCAGGAATTGCCCGCATTTAAAAAGCGATTGGAATGGTTCATTGACCACAGACCGGATCTCACCAAAAACCTCGCGTGCATGCGGACAACAGGAATGCAAGAACGGCGATTGCTTTCCATTGTCAACGGTGAGAGTTTGCGGCGCATTTTGAAAATCATGCTGGATGAAAATGAATTTTTTTCGCCGTACGGCATCCGCGCATTATCCCGTTTTCACAAAGACCATCCGTACATTCTGCACGTGAATGGTGAAGAGCATCGCGTGGATTATGAACCGGCTGAGTCCAGCACCGGTTTATTTGGCGGAAACTCGAACTGGCGCGGCCCAATCTGGTTTCCTGTGAATTTTCTCCTGGTGGAATCGCTGCAGAAATTTCACCGCTATCTTGGTGACGATTTCAAAGTCGAATGTCCCACCGGATCGGGTCAGATGATGACTCTATGGGAAGTTGCTGGTGAAATCTCAAAACGGCTAACCCGAATTTTTTTGAAAGACGACGCAGGACGCCGTCCCGTATTTGGCGGCACGCAATTATTTCAACAGCAACAGGACTGGAATTCCTACATCCCGTTCCATGAATATTTCCACGGAGACAATGGAGCAGGAATTGGAGCAAGTCATCAAACCGGGTGGACCGGGTTGGTGGCAAAACTCTTACAGCAAAGTGGCGAATAGACAAGGAGTCTTATCATGAAAGCAATTGCAGTATTCCCTGGAAAACCGAACAGCGTTCATCTTGCAGATTTATCGAAACCATCTGTGAATGAAATCCCGAACGGCCGAGGCGTGTTGGTAAAAGTGCTGCGTGTTGGCGTTGATGGAACAGACAAAGAAATTAACGCTGCTGAATACGGAAAGGCACCGGATGGATACGATTTCCTCACGATCGGCCATGAAAGCTTTGGAATTGTTGAAGCAGTGGGTGCGAATGTGAAAGAGTTCAAGTCCGGAGATTATGTTGTAGCAACCGTTAGGCGTCCCGGAAAAAGTATTTATGATGCGATCGGCACGTACGATATGACCACAGATGACACTTACTACGAACGCGGAATTAATCTGCGCCACGGTTTTTTGACTGAATATTACGTGGATGATCCGGAATACATCGTAAAGGTTCCAAGCGGCTTGAAAAAAGTTGGCGTTTTACTGGAACCCACCACCGTTGTTGAAAAAGGGATTGCACAAGCATACGAAATTCAAAGACGGCTCCGCGTTTGGCATCCGAAAAAAGTAGCAGTCCTTGGGGCCGGAACCATCGGTCTGCTCGCAACACTCGCTCTGCGTTTACGCGGTTTGGAAGTGATTACGTTCGGGAGAACGAAAAAACCATATTTCAATGCTGATTTGGTTGAGGCTCTTGATTCTACTTATGTGTCAACGGAAGACCTTCCGGTGAATCAAGCCGGCAAAGAGTACGGCGGCTTCGACATCATTTTCGAAGCAACGGGATCAGCCCAAGTGGTATTCAGAGCCATGGAAGCTCTGGGGAAAAATGGAGTTCTGATTCTGTCGAGCGTTACCGGAGGCGATCAAATGATTGAAGTGCCGGCAGATCGAATCAACCTTGATTTTGTTTTAGGCAACAAAGTGATGGTAGGAACCGTGAACGCAAACCGCGAATACTTCGAAATGGGCGTCAAAGACATGGCTCAGGCGGAAGCTCAATTTCCTGGATGGCTCGAGCGATTGCTGACGCATCCCGTGAAAGGTCTCGAGAATTACCAGGAATTATTCGAGAAGCTCACCAAAGCAAAAGGCGCGATCAAAGTATTCTGCGAAGTCGCCGACCTTTAAAAGAAATCACCACAGAGCCACAGAGAACACAGAGATCCACGGAGTTATTTCATCTCTGTGTAACTCTGTGTACTCAGTGACTCCGTGGTTGTAAGAAAAACTCCTGACGACCGACTTATGATTGAAATGAGCACGAAAATCCTGATTCTTGGCGGTGGATTCGGAGGGCTTTACACGGCTCTTCATTTAGAAAAATACCTCGCAAAACACACGGACGTCGAAGTCACGCTGGTCAACCGCGAAAACTTCTTTCTGTTTACGCCGATGCTTCACGAAGTTGCTGCGGCGGATTTGGATCTTTCCAATATCGTGAACCCCTTCCGCAAAATGCTTCGCCGCGTGAACTTTTTCAACGGCGATGTAGAACGGATCGATTGCGAATCGAAGCGCGTTCTTGTCTTTCACGGCGATGAAACGCATCATCATGAACTCGAATATGACCACCTCGTTATCGGACTTGGCGGTATTACAAACTTCTTCAGCATTCCGGGATTAGAGCAACGCGCAGTTACGATGAAATCGTTGGGTGACGCGATTCATCTGCGGAACCGGATGATCGCAAATCTCGAAGAGGCCGATTTTGAATGCTCGATCGGAAAACGCCATGAGCTGTTGACATACGTCGTAGCCGGGGGTGGTTTTGCCGGTGTTGAAACGATCGCTTCCATGAATGATTTCCTGCGTTCGGCGATCCGCTTTTATCCGCATCTGACTGAAGACATGCTCCGGATTGTTCTGGTACATCCGGGCAGCGTTGTTTTGCCGGAACTTGGAGAAAAGCTCGGCAGATACACGCAAAAGAAATTATCCGGGCGCAAAGTTGAAATCCGAACGGACACTCGCGTGAAAGGATTAACGGAACGCGGGGTCGAACTCAGTGATGGAACGATGATTGAAACCTCCACGCTGGTTTGGACGGCAGGTGTGTCGCCAAATCCAATATTGCAAGATGTGCCCTGTTCGAAAGAACGCGGACGCGTGATCGTGAATGAATACATGGAAGTTGCGGAGTGGCCAGGAGTCTGGGCGCTCGGCGATTGCGCGATCGTTCCCGATCCAAAAACGGGGAAACCCTATCCCCCAACAGCTCAGCACGCGTTGCGGCAGGGAAAAGTGCTCGCTGAAAACATTCTTGCGTCCTTACAGGGACGCAGGAAAAAGCCGTTTGTATTTTCCACGATTGGTCTGCTTGCTTCGATCGGCAGACGCGCCGGTGTGGCAAACATTCTGGGCGTAAATTTTTCCGGGTTCATTGCCTGGTGGTTGTGGCGAACAATTTATCTCAGCAAACTTCCCGGAATTGAAAAAAAGATCCGCGTTGCGCTGGATTGGACGCTCGATCTGCTGTTCGCAAAAGATCTCGTGCAGTTTTTAACCCTTCGCTCATCTTCGGTATCGCATCCGGAAAATGAGACGATACATGCTTTTGAGGAAGTTTGCAGCATCTCGAATTAGGAGGAGATATGGCAACCAACGGTCACTATGACGTAATCATTATCGGCTCGGGCGCTGGCGGCGGCACGCTCGCTTACAAGCTTGCCCCTTCCGGAAAAAAAATCCTGCTGCTGGAAAGGGGCGATTACGTGCCGCGCGAAAAGGACAACTGGGATCCCGGAGCAGTCAATGTAGATGGAAGATATCAAACAAAAGAGGTTTGGTCCGATCCGGAAGGTAAGCCACTTCATCCGCATACGAATTATTACGTTGGAGGCAACACAAAATTTTATGGCGCCGCGCTGTTTCGCCTGCGCAAAGAAGACTTTGGAGAACTCAAACATCACGGTGGAATTTCACCAGCGTGGCCGATCGAGTATAACGAACTGGAACCCTACTATACACAGGCGGAACAGCTCTACCACGTTCATGGATTGCGCGGCGAAGACCCCACCGAACCGCAGGCAAGCGCGCCTTATCCTCATCCGCCGGTCAGTCATGAACCGCGGATACAGCAGCTCAGCGAAGATTTTGCAGAATTGGGACTCAAACCCTTTCATGTTCCGCTTGGAGTGATGCTGGATGAAAAGAGCCGACGGACGAGCACCTGCATTCGATGCGGAACCTGCGACGGCTTTCCGTGTCTGGTCAATGCGAAATCAGATGCTCAGACCTGCGCCGTGGACCCTGCCTTAAAGCATTCTAATTTAGTCCTACTAACGAACTCGAAAGTTGAACAACTGTTGACCGATCCATCCGGCGCCAGAGTTACAAAGGTGCGCGTCCGGCGGGATGATGTTGTTGAAGAATATTCTGCGGATGTTGTCGTTGTTTCCTGCGGCGCCATTAATTCTGCGGCGCTGTTACTCCGTTCTGCGAACGGCAAACATCCACGCGGACTCGCGAACAGCTCTGATATGGTGGGGCGCCACTACATGGGACACGTGAATTCCGTCTTGATGGCGATTGCGAAGTGTCCGAATCCAACAACTTTTCAAAAGACGTTAGCGGTCAACGATTTTTACTTTGGATGGAAAGACTGGGAATTTCCAATGGGACATATTTCATTTGTCGGCAAACTGGATGGTGTCACGTTAAAAGCAGGTGCTCCACCAATTGCTCCTGGTTGGACCCTCGATCTGATGGGAAAACATTCGATTGATTTTTGGGTGACATCGGAAGACTTGCCAGATCCAAATAATCGAGTGACTCTCGATTCCAAAGGCAACATCGTTCTTTCTTACAAGCCGAACAACGAGGAAGGACACAAACGACTGATTAAAAAATTGGAATCGTTGATGAACCAACAAAGGAAATGCGAAGTTCATGGTCACGAATGCCATCAAGGTTTGTTCTCCCGCAATCTGTTTGTTGGACAAAGAATTCCGCTGGCCGGGGTTGCTCATCAAAATGGAACGATTCGTTTTGGCAATGATCCGAAAACGTCCGCTCTTGATCGCAATTGCAAGGCTCACAATCTGGAAAATCTGTACGTCGTTGACGGAAGCTTTTTCCCATCGAGCGGAGCGGTGAATCCTGCATTAACGATCATGGCAAATGCATTGCGTGTTGGTGACCGGATTTTGGAGAAATTGTGATTCGAAAGTATTGGTTGCTGAGTTTACTGCTGCTGGCGTTCAACCTCCAGGCGCCGGCAGCATTCTCTGTGACCGTTGAATCCGTCGGTATCACGGTCAGCGACATGGATCGCGCCGTCGATTTTTATTCGAACGTTCTCCAATTTGAGAAAGTATCGGATTTTGAAGTTGCCGGTGAAGCCTATGAACATCTTCAAGGAGTATTCGGATGCAGAATTCGGGTTGTTCGAATGAAGCTGGGGAGCGAATTCATCGATCTGATCGATTATCTTGCGCCGGAAGGAAAACCTGTCCCCGTTGATTTTCATAGCAACGATCGATGGTTTCAGCACATTGCGATCATCGTGAATAACATGGATCAAGCGTATGCGTGGTTGCGTCAACACAAAGTGCAGCATGCATCCACTGGTCCGCAATTGCTTCCTGAGTGGAATAAGAATGCTGCCGGAATCAGTGCATTTTATTTTCGCGATCCCGATGGACATTTTTTGGAAATCCTTCATTTTCCGTCTGACAAGGGAAATCCAAAGTGGCATCAACCTTCCAATCGACTATTTTTAGGGATTGATCACACCGCGATCGTGATCAATAACACCGCTGACAGCCTAAAATTCTACAAAGACATCCTTGGATTTCAGGTGGCGGGTGAAAGCGAAAATTACGGAACGGAACAGGAGCATCTCAATAACGTGTTTGGCGCTCGCTTGCACATCACGAGCATGAAACCGGCTGCGGGGCCTTCGATCGAATTCCTGGAATATCTCGCGCCACGTAATGGACGTCCACTGCCGGAAGATGCGCATACAAACGATTTAATCAACTGGCAAACGAGATTGGTTGCCTCAAATGCAGAGGATCTCCGTCAAAAATTACGGAGCATGGTATTTGTTTCGCCAGGTGTGGTTGCAATGCCGGATGACAAACTCGGATTTAGCAGAGGATTTCTTGTTCGCGATCCCGATGGTCACGTGATGGAAATCGTGCAAAAGTAGTTTGTATCGCCGGCATTTTCCGGCTAGAAGCCAACAAGGAGTCATGCATGGATCGAGACATTTTCATTCCAGTGATTTTGGGAACAAATCGAAAAGGCCGTTACAGTCATCACGTGGCGCGTTTTGTAGTTTCTGAGGTAGCCAAACGCGAAGGTGTGGAAACTCAACTTGTGGATATTCGCGAGCTTTCATTTCCTGTTGATGATGCCGGCGAAAATATCAAAGATCCTGAATTTTCAGCACTGGCAATGCGAGCTGATGGTTTCGTGATTGTCTGTCCGGAGTACAACCACGCATATCCTGGCATGCTGAAACACATTCTCGATACGAATCTGAAAGAGTACATTCACAAAGCTGTTGGAATCGTTGGGGTTTCGGCCGGACCATGGGGCGGAACTCGCGCAATCCAGAGCCTGCTACCGGTGATGCGCGAGCTGGGGCTGATCAACATTTTTTGGGATGGAAACTTTTCCAGCGTCCAAAAAGCGTTTGATGAATCCGGAAATCTAATGGATCAATCGTATGTGCGTCGTCTTGACAAGTTCATCAAAGAGTTGATCTGGATGTCAAAAGTGCTTCGTTATGGCAGAGAAAACGTTTCGTTGGAGTAAACGATGAATAAAATGATTTGTCCTGATTGCGGCGTGGAGATGAATTACCATGCCGACAAGATTGACTACAGTGTCGATCCAAAAAATGCGGATCCCGATCTTGGCGGAGTGCTCGAAGAAGCGCACACTTGCCCGAGTTGCGGAAAAACGCATTTGAGAAAAGCAGATGATCGCCGTTTGTAGCAGGCATTGACGATCGCCGGCTAAAAGCGATTGAGCTGGATGCCATTTATACTAGATGAATGATTCCCGGCTACACGCTGGAAAAAGAAATTTTTCACGGCAGAAATAGAATTGTTTATCGCGGTGTTCGAAATAATGATCATCTGCCGGTCATTCTGAAAACGTTCCCGCAAGAATTTCCATCCACCACAGATCTGGATCGGTTAAAGCGCGAGTTCGAAATCCTTAACTCACTACGGATTGCCGGCGTTGCGAAAGCCATCGCACTTGAGTCATACCGGAAAAATCTTGCTCTTGTCCTGGAAGATCAAGGTGGAGAGCCGCTGAGAAAATGGCTCGATTTGCACGCGAAACTGGATCTGGAGCAATTTCTCGAAATCGCCGTGAGTCTCGCGGGTTCACTTGCGGAACTGCATCAAGCCAGAATCATTCACAAAAATATCAATCCGAAAAATATCATTTTTAATGCTACTACCAAAACAGTTCAGCTAATCGATTTCAGCATTTCTACGAGACTTCCCAGACAGGATCAGAAGATCACGCATCCGGATCTGTTGGAAGGAACACTGGCCTATATTTCGCCCGAACAAACAGGACGAATGAATCGCTCCATCGATTACCGGACAGATTTTTATTCTTTGGGAGTCACTTTTTATGAAATGCTGACCGGCAAATTGCCGTTTGATTCCAACGATCCGCTCGAACTCGTTCACTGGCATATTGCGAAAATTCCTGTGCCTCCTTGCGAGCTGATTCCTGAAATTCCGGTACCTGTTTCCGATATTGTTGTTAAATTGCTCTCAAAAAATGCAGAGGAACGCTACGTTAGCGGCTTTTATCTAAAAACGGATCTTGAATTTTGCCTGATTCAATATCGGAACCTCGGTCGAATCTCTTCTTTCGTTCCTGGAAAAGAGGAAGCATCTGATCGGTTGAACATTCCGCAGAAACTTTACGGAAGGCAAAAGGAGCTGGATCTACTTCAGCAATCATTTAATCGGGTTTGCAATGGAGCGGTGGAGCTGTTGATGGTGTCCGGATATTCGGGCATCGGAAAAACTTCACTCATTCATGAAGTACACAAACCAATTGTCGCGCGGAAGGGCTATTTTACCGGTGGCAAATTCGATCAGTTGAACCGGGTGATTCCTTACAGCGCCCTCATTCAAGCGCTTCAAGAATTGATCCGGCAGATCCTGACAGAAAGCGCGGATCAGGTTCAATCGTGGAAAGATTTACTGCTTGACGCCCTGGGTTCCAATGGTCAGATCATCATCGATGTGATACCGGAAGTTGAATTAATCATCGGCCATCAGCCGCCTGTTGCGGAGCTTGGACCGGCTGAATCTCAAAATCGATTCAATCTCGTATTCTTGAACTTCATTGATGTATTTGCTCAGGCAAATCATCCACTGGTCATTTTCCTGGATGATTTGCAATGGGCTGATTCAGCGACATTGAAGCTTTTGCATTCGCTGGCGCTGAGTCAGGATCTGCATCATCTGATGATCATCGGCGCTTATCGCGACAATGAAGTTGGTTCAGGCCATCCGCTCAGCATTTCGCTTTCGGATCTTTCAAAGGCAGGCGCCCGCATTACACCCGTAAACATCGATGCTTTGGCAGCCGGTGATTTGAATCAATTTGTATCTGAGACTCTAAAATCCGATGCGAATCAAAGCGAATCGCTGACCAAACTGCTCATTGAAAAAACACTTGGAAATCCTTTCTTTGTGACCCAGTTCCTGCGTTTATTGCATCAAGATGGCTTGCTGTCTTTTAACTATTCCAAACAAAAGTGGGAATACGATCTGGAACAAATCAGGAACCAGGAGATTACAGATAATGTTGTGGACCTGATGGCGCGCAAGATTCAAAAGCTTTCTCAGGATTCTCAGCGAGTGATTAAGTTTGGCGCATGCATCGGGAACCGCTTTGACCTTCACACGTTGAGTATTATCAATGAATTGTCTGAAGCCGAAACCAGAGAACAACTGTGGGAAGGAATCCAGGAAGGTTACATCGTTCCGTTAGGAAACCACGAATCCTCCACCTCTGATTACAAGTTCTTGCATGACCGCGTTCAACAGGCAGCATACGAGCTGATTCCAGAAGATCGGCGAAAACAAATTCATCTCAAATTGGGCGAATTGATTCTTGCTAATAGCAGCAAGGACGAAGTTGAAGAAAAATTGTTTGATGTCGTGAATCACATGAATCTCGGAAGTGATTTGATCACCTCAAAAGAAGGGCGTGTAGCGCTGGCGCGTCTGGATCTTTCCGCTGGTCGAAAGGCGAAATCTTCAGCGGCTTATGAGGCGTCACTCGGTTATCTTCTTGCTGGTATTGAGTTGCTCCCGCAAAATGCATGGCAAATAGAATATGAACTTTGTTTCCAACTCTATCTGGAAGCTGCGGAATGTAATTATCTGTGCGGATATCTGGAAGAAGCCGAGAAATCTTTCATCCATTTACTTTCAGCAGCAAAAACAAAACTGGATAAATCGCGCGTGTACTACCTGATGATTTTGCAATACGAAAATGTTTCACGGTATGGTGATGCAATTCGTGTGGGGCACGAAGCGTTGAAATTGTTCGGACTCTCATTCCCGCAGCAACGGGATGAAAAGCGAACCGCACTCGATCGACAAATTGGTGAGATCGAAGCGCTGGTGGATCATCGGCCGATTGATTCGTTAGTCGATCTTCCTGAGATGATTGATCCGGAGAGTCGGATGGTGATGAAACTACTCAGCAACCTTCATACATCCTGTTATCTTTCCGGAGACGAACCGCTGACTCTATTGAATACTGCTGCTATGGTGCGGCTTTCCCTGATGCATGGAAACATGGATGAGTCAGCTTACGGGTATGTTCTTTATGCTGCAATGTTGCTCGGGCCAAAAAAGAGCGATTACAAATCAGCCTATGAATTCGGATTGCTTGCGCAACAGGTGAATGACCGCTTTTATAGTCCTGCAATTCGCGCGCGGGTGCTGATGAATTTCGCATGGGCGATTAGTTTGTGGCGCGCGCCCATGGAAGCGTCGATTCCGATCAGCCGCGAAGCCTTCCGTCTTGGAAATGAAAACGGACTCTTTGTGGAAGCAAGTTATGCACTGTTTAACGAAAGCTGGCTTTATTTATTGACCGGCGCCGACCTGGCAACATTCCGAAAAAGATATCAGGCAAATGTTGCTTACAACCACAAAGTAAAAATGGACAGTTTCGCTGATGGACAGCAGGTCGTTCTGCAGTGGGGATATGCTCTTCACGGTTTAACAGAGCATCCGGTGTCCATGACGGACGATCAATTCAGCGAACAGGAATTTCGTTCAAAGTATCGCGGACACAGCCTTTTTGAAATGTTTTATTTTGTTGGAAAGCTTGCCCTCCTGTATTCGTTTGGCGAATATGGAGCAGCGCTGGAAGTTTCCCACGAAGCTGAAAGAGTGATTCAGGATTTCACAGGAACCATTTGGGACGAGCTGACGGTTTTCTATAAGGCTTTAACTCTTGCCGCAATAGGACAACGTGAATCGATTCAAGAGCTGGAACAGCTGAATGCACGTTTGAAGATTTGGGCGGATAACGCTCCTTATATGTTTCAACTCCACCATCTGATTGTTTCTGCAGAAATAGCCCGTCTTGCCGGGGATGCATCAACAGCAATTGACCTCTTCGAGAGTGCCATTAACATCTCGGCCAATTTCGAATGCTCACGGGAACGGGCTCTTGCCAATGAACTTTGTGCCAAGCTTTGGATTTCAAGGAACCAGCACCGAGCCGGCAGCATCTATATACAGGAAGCGCTGGACGCCTACGAACAATGGGGAGCTCATGCCAAAGTCCGAAACTTGAAATCTTCGCATTCGCAATACCTGAAACAAGAAGAACAGATTGAGGATTCAAAGACTCATCTCACAACCCATACACGGCCCGGATCCCTGGATGCTTTCTCCGTAGCGAAAGCGGCGCAAGCAATTTCCAGCGAGATCCTGCTCGAAAAATTGCTGGATAAATTGATTCGCATCATTCTGGAAAATGCGGGCGCTCAAAAGGCTTTGCTGATTCAAAAAGAAAATGCGGAATACAAAATTCAGGCGAAGGTCTACATTGGAAGCGAAGTCCCTATTGGCTTTTCAGAAGCAATTGCGAATTACGTCATCCGCACAAATGAGAATGTCGTGCTTGCGGAAGCTGGAAAAGATTCACGTTTTCTGAATGATCCTTACATTCAGAAGTTTCAACCGCGCTCCGTGATGTGTGTTCCGATGGTTCGCGGAATGATCACGGGTCTTTTTTACCTCGAAAATAATCTTGTGCCGGATGCTTTTACTTCCGATCGGATCCAGATCGTTCAGACTTTAGCTTCACAATCCGCGATTTCGATGGAGATTGCGCACCTTTATGCGGAACGTACGCGCGCCGAAGAAGCGCTCAGGAAAGCGCTGGCCGAAGTCGAAGAATTGAAGAACAAGCTTCAGGCAGAGAACATTTACCTTCAAGAGGAAATCAAAAGTCAGCACAATTTTGAGCAGATTGTCGGTGTATCTTCAGCGATCAAAAGAGTTTTTCAAAATATTGAAAAAGTAGCGCGCACAAATTCTACCGTATTGATCACCGGAGAAACTGGCACGGGAAAGGAGCTCGTTTCTCGAGCGATTCACACGTTGAGCAGTCGCGCAAAAGGCCCTTTAATCACCGTGAACTGCGCGGCGCTTCCGGCGGGCTTGATTGAAAGCGAGCTCTTTGGTCACGAAAAAGGCGCATTTACTGGCGCTCACAGCAGAAAGAAGGGACGGTTTGAGCTGGCCGATGGCGGGACGATTTTTCTGGATGAGGTCGGTGAAATTCCAATTGAGACACAAACAAAACTCCTTCGCGTTTTGCAGGAACAGGAATTGGAGAGGGTTGGCGGAACACAGCGGTTAAAAATCGATGTCCGCGTAATCGCGGCTACGAACAAAGATTTGGAGCAACTGGTGAAGGCTGGAATTTTCCGCGCTGATCTTTTCTATAGATTGAATATCTTTCCAATCGTTGTGCCTCCTCTCCGCGAACGAAGCGAAGATATCCCTCTATTGACCGCTTACTTCATCAACAATTTTTCGCGAAGAATGGGCAAGAAAATCGATCGCGTATCTCCTCGCGTGCAACACGACCTGATCACGTATTCCTGGCCTGGAAATATCCGCGAGCTTGCGAATGTATTAGAACGCGCCGTAATCCTGTGCGACGGCGGTGTGCTGGAACTGGATCATCTCGCAATTACGAGCTCGCGACCGGTTTACTCGGAAGTCTTCAATCTTGAGGAAACGGAGCGTCAGCACATTTTAAAAGCATTGCAGAAAACGAGCTGGCAGGTCGGAGGTCCGGGTGGAGCTGCGGAACTGCTCGGTTTGAATCGAACTACTCTGATTGCTCGCATGAAGAAATTGGGGATTATGCGCCCTACTCAATGAGATCTGTGGTTTCATTCATCATCTTCTTGATGCGAATCACTTCGCCAACAGACCAGGCTTGAAACGGACATCCACCCGGCGCGAAAGGCGGCTCCGCATCGGTAACCTCCGAAATGTGTCCCAGGCCGGCCTCTTCCATATGTTCTACCAGGGGCAGCAGAAACTTATTGCGCGCTTCTTCTTTTGTACCTTTCTTCACTCTCAACCATCCCTCTACAAATGCTCCGATCAGCCATGGCCATACTGTGCCCTGATGATAAATGCTGTCTCGTTCGCGCGGTCCGCCTTGATAATGAGGCGAATATTCCGGTGAACCAGGTGCAAGAGAGCGCAAACCGAGCGGTGTCAACAGCTGTTGCTCTACGGCATCGACAACTCTCAACGCACGCTGACCGGTGAGAATCTGGAAAGGCAATCCTCCTACAGCGAAAATCTGATTCGGACGAAGTCGGGCGTCTACTTTTCCTGATTGATGGTCTTCGTCGATCACATCGTACAGATATCCCTGATCCGCATTCCAGAATTTCGTCACAAATGAAGTGGTTGCGCGTTGTTCAACGGGTCTCCATTTAGGATCCCGTTTCATGGCGCTACGAAGCGCATTAATCCAGAGAGCTTGAATCTCCACCGGTTTTCCAACGCGAGGAGTTACAACCCAGTCACCAATCTTTGCATCCATCCAGGTCAACTGAACTCCAGGTTGTCCCGCCGCAATCAATCCATCCTCATCCATTCGGATTCCAAAACGCGTTCCATTGGAGTATCCGGTCAAAATCGCATCAACTGCAGCTTCCAGCTTCTTCCGTACTGCAGAAGGCGTCCGTTTCTTGATCTGCAGATAATCGCGTATCGCGATCACATACCACAGAGATGCATCAACCGAGTTATATTCTGGTTCAGCTCCGTTGTCGGGAAAACGATTCGGCAACATTCCTTCGAAAACGTTGTCGGCCCATTCCAGCAGAATGTCTCGCGCAATGTCATGTTTTCCCGTGGCCAGACACAGTCCGCGAAGCGCAATGAACGTATCGCGTCCCCAATCAGTGAACCATGGATATCCTGCGACAATCGTCTTTCCATTTTTTCGGCGAACGAGATACGCATCTGCTGCGGCTTCGAGCGAATCCGAAATTTTGCTTCGTCGGTTTCGTTCTTCCTCGCGATACTGATGAGCAAGAATTGATGTTGGATCCTGCAGCGTTTCCGTTGTGAAGATGCAAACCGCTTCGCCATTTGAGAAGTCCCATGAAAATGTTCCTGGAGAGGCGAGATCCTCTGTCGCATCCAGACCGCGCTGATGCTCCTGTTCGTAGAAAAAGCTGCGGTACCAAAGCGGATCATTGTGATAATTGCCGTTAAAGAAAATGTGAACCGGCGGAAGTCCCGCATAAAGATTCCAGGTGCAACGTTCAACTTCAACTTGCGGATCGAAATTGAACGAAGAATTCTCATGATGGAGGGAGTGGTAATCGCGTCCGGAAAAAAATGGACGCACGATCAATTTTGCAGCAGGATCCGAAGATTCGAGCAAACGCCATGTCGCGACTGTTGTTGGGTAGTCCTTCCTGATAAAGATTTCCTGTTGGATTCGAGTTCCATCTTCCAGTTTGAAGACCCACGTTGGCCAGGGGCGAACCGAAAAAGACTCGATTCGGTTGGAACCATCCGGATGGATAACACTATCGGGATAATTTTGCGATGAAATCGCGTATTTTGCTGAAGAAGTTTCTACCCATGCGTCAAAGCCGTTGACCAATACCAATCGACCGGTTGGAGGTGTCGTTGCAGTCAGCAAGAGCGCGTGATAACGCCGCGTTCGGGTTGTGTCTGCGCCCCCCGAGGCAAATCCGCCGAGTCCATCTGTTTCAAGCCATTCTTTGTTTTTCGTCATGATAGATTTACGATCGAATTGAAACCACCGTATTCGTCTGCTTCTTTGAAGCCGTTGCTTGGATCTTCAATCCAGTTTTTGCCATTGACGACGAGCTTGTATCTGTATCTGCCAGGCGGCGGCATCGCGATTTTTGCCCGCCAGATTCCATTGGAATCCCTTTCAAAATTCAGCAGCGCTTTCCACTGATCAAAATCGCCGATGAGTTGAACCGATTCAGCAGCATCGTTGTGATAGAAGAAGATTAAATCCTTTTGTTCAACCCTTGGCGGCAGCAAATGATTGTGATCCAGATTGTGCCGTTCATTTCGCGCCTGATCCGCTGCCGTGCGGGCATTCAGAACGCCATAACCCTGTCGAATCTGCGGAGCATCTGTAATTCTTTTCGCAGTAGATACCAAAATATGTTTGATGGTCGCCGGAGTTAATGCCGGATTCGCCTGCAACATTTGGGCAATCACCGAAGCGACGATCGGAGCTGCGAAAGAAGTTCCATCCACATGCTGATAATGCGCTGAAATAATCTTATTTTCGCGCAGCAAAAGTTCAGCTTCAGCTCGAATCGTTTGAAAATTTTGTGATTTGTTCAATCCGGCAGCTTTCCAGATTTGCGAAGATAGCGCTTCTAATTTGTAATCCGGCGTTTCTAAAATTTGCGTAAGAGCTTGAGCTTTCGCGTAGGCATCTGTGTAAGGAAGAATCGGCGCTGCAACCCAAATTGCCGGCGCCAGGATTTCCGGCTTCACGATTCCATCTGCAGTAATTCCGAAACTTGAACAATAGAGGCCCGGATCAGAATCCGGCATGTTGCCGTCATCATAACCACCCACCGTAATGACCGATGGCGCGTTTGCTGGTGGCACAATTTGATTCTGATCTTTGCAGCCGGAGTTGCCGGCAGCAACAACGACAACGAGACCATTTCGTACCGCGTCTTCTGCGAGTTCATCAACATAATTTTCGCGATAAGGAACGTCTTCATCTCCGCCAAGTGAAATGCTGACAATCCTGATTCCATAGCGGAGATGATTCTGGATGATCCATTCCAATCCGCGCGCGATGTTCGGCTCGCTGATTTTACCTTTGTCACCAACCTTGACCAGAACTAAATGAGCTTCGTTTGCAAGTGCGCGATAAATTCCATTCGATAGAAATCCATTTCCGGCTGCAGTCACGGAAGTCATCGTGCCATGCCATGCCCAGCTTTCCGGCATCGCGTTATGTTCCAGAATGTGCGACGGTTGCGTTACGTCATGATACGCAACGATCCGATTTTCCGGTTTCACCAAATCCGGATGCGGAAAAAATCCGGAATCAAGGAAAGCGATCGTCACTCCCTTTCCCGTTAATTGTGGATCCGCATGAATTCTTTCCGGAATCGGTATCACTGAGAAACGGTTTTGCCCATGCGAATGATTGCTTTTCATAACACCAGTAGGTCGACGATCTGCGAATGAACTTACAGGAACGCAATCACCGAGAGGCGGAGCCGTTGAGTTTCAAAATCTCCCGTTCGACTGTCAAAATATTGCCAGTGGAGTCAATATATTGACAATTGCCATTGACAGGAAGAATTGGGATCAATTAAGTAACCAATCTAAGTTGTTCAAATAGAAACACTTGTGCCGGTTCGTTCGGCGCAATCCTTCTTGGCACAAGATTCGCTATTGCATTAACCATGTTTCGGATTACGAAGGCTTTTCAGAATGAATCAACGGAGATATTTCGGATCGAAGGTCAGGTTTCCGATGAAATCACAGGGGATTGGATCCGGGAAATTGAAATGCTGAAAAATGACAATTCCCGAACCGTCATCCTTGATTTTGCTCACGTGTGGTTTATGAGCACGAAGGCGATTCAAGCGTTGATCGGCCTTCTGACAGATACGTGCTATGTGATGAACTGCGGCATGGAAATTCGAAACGTCCTGTACGTATCGGGTTTGTCTTCACGGATGTTGGGATGAACGAAAAACTTTCAAATCCTGAACAATGGGTCGATGAACACGGCGACTATCTTTTTCGCTTCGCGATGTCGCGACTACGTGATCGCTCGCTTGCAGAAGAAGCAGTTCAGGAAACATTTCTGGCAGCGTTGAAAAGCAAAGAAAGCTTTGCGGGCCAATCCGCAGCACGAACATGGTTGATCGGAATTCTGAAGCACAAAATTATTGACCATTTTCGAAAAACTAGCAGAGAATTGCCGTTGCTGGAAGAGCAGTTGCCTTATGAACAAGAAGATTCTTTTCGATCGAGCGGAGAATGGGCCGGACATTGGACTTCCCAGGCGGCTCCAAAAGAATGGGGTGCGGACCCTGTAAAGAGTCTGCAACAAAAAGAGTTCTGGGAAATTTTGGACCGTTGCCTCTCCAGTTTGCCTCAGCGGTTGGCGCAAGTTTTTATTTTGCGCGAGATGGACGAAATGAGCAGCGCTGAAATCTGCAAGATTCTCAATATTTCCGAATCAAATTTGTGGGTCATGTTGCATCGTGCTCGCGGACAATTGCGGCGCTCACTCGAAACAAATTACTTCAAACGTCCTACAGTCAGTGCTTAACCACAGAGCCACTGAGAACCCGAAGTCTCACGGAGAAAACTTCTTATTACTCCGCGTATCTTCGTGTTCTCCGGTACTCTGTGGTGAATATTCAAGGTCTGATGCCGGGGACATTCAGCTTGATCCGGTACAATCCGCTTCGCGCACACAGGTAAAGCGTCTTTCCATCTTCATCGCCCCATGCAAAGTTATGGGGGTGCATTGAAGTTTTGATCGTGCCAAGATGTTTTCCATCTGGCGAAAGAATCCAAAGTCCACCGGGTCCGGAGACATACAGGTTTCCTCTTTGATCGATCTTCATTCCATCGATGGCATCTTCACCTGGGGCAGAGGTCATGTCAAAAAATACGATGCCGTTTTTCAATGCTCCATCCGCTGAAACTTCGTACCGCATCACAATTTTCTTTTTAGGATCCCAATCTCCAACATACAAATATTTTTCATCTGGTGAAAATGCGATCCCGTTCGGACCGATTAAATCTTTGCTGAGCAAATCCACTTTGCCATTTTTCCAGCGAAAGACGCCGCTGAAATCCAGCTCTTTGCGCGGATCATCATACAACTTTGGAAGTCCGAAAGGCGGATCAGTAAAGTACAACGCGCCGTCGGATTTATAAACAAGATCGTTTGGAGAATTCAGCCGCTTACCGTTGTAGCGGTCTGCCAGGACTGTAGTTTGTGTTGCATCGACCCGAATGACTCTGCGATTCCCGTGCTGGTTGATCGTTAAGCGGCCCTGACGATCGATGGTAAGTCCGTTTGAACCAGGCTGTCCATATTGTGCTATGTCCGCGCCTTCGTAGCCGCTTTTATCTTTGAACACGGACAGCTCACCATTTCCGTTGTTGTCTGCTGGAGAATATTTGTAAATGATGTTGCTGTTCGGATCGCTGAATAACAAATACCCCTCATGAATCCAGATCGGTCCTTCCGTGAATTTAAATCCATCCGCCAGTTTGAAGACTTTTACATTTGGCGGAACGATGTTTTCAATTGCAGAATCGAGACGTTCGACTTCTACGTTCACCTCGCGAGGCGAGAGGGCCAGGGGCGCATTCGTTGCCGGATAAAACAAAATGCGGGCAAAGCGCATCCAGATGTAATTGGTTGGAGGATTTGAAATCGGACCATTCATGCCGAAGATTGCAAGCTGTATCTTTTGTCCCGACTGAACGTTTCTGCCAATTACCAGGCGGTTCGTCGCGTTCCAACCTCCGATGATGGAGCCACCATTTTGACTGGTTGCGCGCGGCAGCTCACCATTCACCCAGATTTCAGCATAGTCATCCAATGAAGTTTCAAAAACCGCGGTCGAACCGGTGGGATCAAAATCTCCAATCTTGTGTGGAATGGTGATCGAGACTCGATACCAGTTAAAAGAAAGACGTCCATTTCCTCGTCGTTTGTTCAGCGATGTCGGCTCGATTGATTCCCACGAGGAGTCGTCATAATCAGATCCGCCCGCGTGCGGTGAGTAGTCATACGTTTTTACAGGAGCACCGGTCGGTTGTCCATCCGATCCCGCTGCTTTGAAATCAACTTCTATGATTTTCGTATCGCTGTAACGCCAGTTTCCTTGAATGAGCTGAAGTCCCTCACGCGCGGCAAGATCAATCGTAGCCAGCGGTTGGCCGGATGGACTTCCGTTTGCATCATCGGCAAACACCAGAAACGCGCTCAGGAGCATCACGATCATGGCGGTAATCGTACAAAAAGTGAGCTGAGTTTTCATTTTCAATCTCCTAACGGACAACTTTCACAACGTAGTAGTTAAAGGGATTGGAGACTTCTTTGAACCAGTGAGGCACGCCATAGGGAACGATGATCACATCACCTTTTGCGAGCTTGCGCGTATTGCCGCCATCGATCGATTTTCCCCGGATCTCATCCGGAGCTGTCGTGTTTGCATCAACGATCTTGCCTCCCGTTATGAATACTGCGCTTCCTTGGAGTACATAAATGATGTCTGTGTCTTTCGTATGGAGCTCCACCATTCCGGCTGCATCGCGATGGCTCGCATGCACTTTGTAGTTGGCGTTTTCGAGCAAAGGCATCCCCTTTTTGAACGCCGCGGAGACTTCATCACTTCCGAAAAAAGTTACAGAGGATGATGAATTGGAAGACGCATTTCCAAGAGCATTGGCTGCCGCAATCGCGAGTTGTTCGTCCTGATCTGCGCTGGCTGCGCCACTCACACCGACCGCTCCAATCAACTGTCCATCGACCATGATTGGAATGCCGCCCTGCAGCGGAGTGAAATCATTGAGAGCCACCATTGAGGTTCTGCCGTTTTTAATGATGTCTTCAAAAACCCTTGTTGGACGTTTGAAAAGGGCCGCTGTACGTGCCTTGCCAATCGAAATATTGGCGCCGGCGGCAAACGTGCCGTCTAACCTTTCCAGTGCCATCAGATTTCCACCTTCATCCACAACCGCAATGACGCCGCCGGGAGCATTGAGCTTTTTTGCTTCAGCCTTTGCCGCGGCTATCACCGATCGTGCGCCATCCAACGTCAAGCCTTTTTTGTCTGCAACCTGGGCATTGATCCTGGAAAACAAGAACACCAGCATCGCCACTGTAAATAGAATTCGCTTCATAACAACATCCTCCGATACATTAGAATGAATCAATTAGTAAATTGTTGTAAGGGGCGCGGTGGAGGATCTCATTTTTGATCGCATCGCCTTTTCTGGCGCGATCCACGATGGGAGCATCCTCCTCGGTGAGCCAAATAGCATGCGAGGAGTGAAACATCCATCGGGGCAAGGCTGACGTACTTTGATATCTTCCGGTTTCACCGTTTGCCGGCTTTACCTCAACAAGATATGCGGATTCGAACACCTTCAACAGAAAACCATCAACATAGAATCGAGCCGTGTTTGACATCCTTCACCATCCTCGGATGTATGTCGGATGTATGGAACGGATCTTACAAGAGAGTGATTATTGTTGGCCGAGCGAACGTTTCATTCGTTCGCGAGCTTCGGGGGACAGGGCGGGACCATCCGTAATTTCTGACTTCGTTTCAGGTGATCGCATGGCGCTTCTCATCAACTTCAACTGATCCTCATATCGTTTGCACCATTCGCAGATGAAGTTATGAAGCACGAGCTGGATCTTTTTGACGGCGGGCAGGGAACGATCGAGATTTTGGGATATTAGCGGCAGGATTTGCTGACAACTCGGCAGACGTCGCGCCATCCATGAGAAAAACGTAAATTTCACCCAACTGACTTTTTTGTCGCACCACGTTTTCGAGCTCATAGTCGTAAATCTAGCATCGTAACTTAGTCGAAACAATGTAGAAATTCTTACACATTTTATACAGTCGTGATTTATGGGCCTGGAAAACGCTTTACCAGAAAACAATTTTGATGACCGGGAGGAAAGTCATTCAATTGCCACTCAAGTTTGTACCCGCATTTTTGATAAAAGGCCGGCGCCTGAAAGCTGTAACTCACGATCAAGATCACACGGCACCCGCGTGCCTGGGCGTCCCGTTCAGCCGATTCAAGCAAGCTTCGGCCATATCCCTGCCGTCTCCAATCCGGGTGAACCCAGAGTCTCTGGATTTCACAAGCGTTCGCCCACGTCCAGCCTGCCAATCCACCCACGATCTGTTGGTGCTCATTACGAATGAAAAACGCGAATATCTCACCATCATCGCGTCCAGTTTGTGCTTGATTAAATTCGTATACACGATCTTCCAGGAATTGTAATTCTTCGAAAGAAGGAGAACTCTTCGTCATAATGTGATTTGTGTTCATCATCTTTAATCATCGTTGAGAGTCATCATTTCGGCGTTTTCCGGTGGATGATTCTTCTGTAAATGGATCTTCTGCGCCGGAAAATCCATTTCATCATAAACGCGAATCAGTTGTAGAAATGAAAAACGTTGACGCATCTGTTCCCATCTATCTTAGTTCGGCGAACCCGGAGGATTCTTACATTGACGCAGGATTGTTCAGTCTCAAAAACTCTCTCAATTTTTGTTCGCCTTGAATACTTGTAAGTATCAGGATAGTATCGCCTGAAACAAGCTTCGTATCTGCTTTCGGGAAGACGGTTCTTCCTTCGTGAGTGACTGAGACGACCATTGTATCGTCCGGTAAATTCGCATTCCTTAATGTACATCCGGAGAGTGGAGAATTTTCCTGGAGCTCGAGTTCCAGCATTGTTGTATCGGGCGTCAATTTGGAAGTCCGGCGTACGCTCTTTTCAAGAGCCGTCTTGTAGGTATGCATAATATTGCGAACGTGAATTCTGCCCGCGAATCTCGAGTTCTCATCTACAACAGGGGCCCAGCTCAGTTCACGCGAAATCAGCCGGTCTAAAGCGCTTTCAAGTGTCTGATCAAGTTCAAATAAAATACTTTCTTTGATTGAAAGAGAACTGATCAACCGCGAATTTTGTTCAGCCTCATTGAGCTTGGCAGTTTCATTTTGCGTTAATATTCCACGTACCAAGCCTGACTGATCCACGATTGTGATTGAGTCTTGTTGTAAATGATCCATCAACGATTTGGCTTCCGCGACTGTGGACTCAGCGCGAATGACTTGTCCGGGATCTGCACTCATGGCGTCGCGCACGAATAACGAAGACAGCAGAGGGAAACTCAAGCGCATGCGATGAGCGGGGGAATCAGCGCGTGTACGCAGTTGGTTTTTATAAATTGTTTGATCCCCAACAACGGCGGTTGAAATGGCGACCGCCAGCATAGCGGGAGCCAGAAGAGACAAATTGCCGGTCATTTCCGCAACCATGAGCATCACGGCAAGCGGCGCGTGTGCGATGCTGCCGAACAATGACATCATTCCGATAATCACGAACGATCCGGGTTCAGCGGGCATTCCGGGAAATACGTTGTAAGTCAATCTCCAAAAACAGGCGCCGAAAAATCCACCAATCACCATGCCCGGACCGAAGATGCCACCCGAACCGCCGGAACCGATCGACAAAGATGTTGCAATAATTTTTGTGAAGGGCAACAACAAGACCATCCATAATGGAATCGCGAGGAGTCCTTTTCCAAGCGTCATTTGGACCCAGCCGTAACCGGTGTGCAATGCTCCGGGAATCAACAAACCGATGCAACCGACGATCAAACCACCGATGGCGGGTTTCAGCCATAGCGGCAGCGCGATCCGATGGAACAACCGAGTGGTGCCATAAAAACACCATTTGTATAAAATTCCACCCGTTCCGCAAACGATGCCCAAAAGCGCGTAGTAAATGAGTTGAATCGGGTGATCAAAACTCAAGCTTTCGAGGTTACCGAATATCGGCACGTATCCATAAAACGCGCCATAGATGCTGTATCCGACAATGGATGCCATCAGCGTTGGAATCAACGCCTCCACTTCCAGATCGTGAATGTATAAAACTTCGGCTGCCATCAACGCGCCGCCCAAGGGAGCACGAAAGATTGCTCCAATGCCGGATCCGATTCCGACACAGACCGCAATCCTGCGGTCCTGAACGTTTAAACCCAACCAATCCGCAAGAATGGATCCAAAACCCGCGGACATTTGTGCGGTTGGGCCTTCGCGTCCGCCTGAACCGCCGGTTCCGATCGTAATTGCTGACGCAATCAATTTGATCGGCGGAATTCGCGAACGTATCCGGCCGCGTTTGTGATGGATCGCATCAATTGCTGCGTCGGTTCCATGGCCTTCTGCTTCCGGAGCAAGAGAAAAAACAATGATTCCAGAAACCAAACCACCAATCGCAGCAACAATCGGCAACACGTACGGCCTAAGAATCGGAAGCACTCCGTTATTGCCTTCTCCTACTGGTGAAGGTGGAAGATAGCCGGCAAACTTTCCAAGCGTGTGTACGGTCACCCAATCGATCGAAAATGTAAAAGCGATTGCCGAAAATCCTGCAACGATTCCGATCAATGTGCTCAGGAAGAGCCATTTGATTAGATATTTCTGGCTTTCAAATCCTGAGGTATCCGGTAAAATTCTTCTGAATCGCTGCAGCCAACCAGTCGGCTTTACAGGATCGCGGCTTGTATCAGTTTCATCTCGCATCAGTAGTCGAATGAATATAAGAAAACAAATTTAAAGTTTTAGAGTTAGCTATGAGATTTAGCGTGGAATGGATCGAGCCAGGAGACTTTCTCCGGTTTCGCGACTGGTTCGATTTCAAGATTGACTACAATCGGTTCTTGATCGCTCCGAATCAAAACGCACTCGAGCGGTTGATCCTCTAATCCATTCATTTCCTGGTGAGGAACAAATGGCGGGACGAAAATGAAATCTCCCGCATTGGCTTCAGCAATGTATTCTAATCGTTCTCCCCAACGCATTCGCGCTTTGCCTTTGAGCACGTAGATAACGCTTTCCAGCTCGCCGTGATGATGTGGAGCGGTTTTGGCATCCGGTTGAATCGTGACCGTGCCGGCCCAAATTTTCTTTGCGCCTGCGATCGCCTGGTTAATCGCAGCGGCACGCATCATTCCTGGAGTTTGCGGTGTATTCGGGTCGACCTGATCAGCGCGAACAATTCGCACGCCTTGATTTCTCCAATCGCGATTTTCATCTGTCATCTAATAATGCACCTGTCCGATTTGAGTTCCCCAGCAACTGGAGTTGATTGCATATTGTCCGAATATCCAGAACGTATTGTCCGGAGCAAGTGCGATTCCCTGGTAATCACCCCATTTCCCGATATTTGAACCGGCAAAATTAACGTTGTATGGTCCGAGACCAGCTTGCAGAACGCTACTCTTTGAAAATCGATTGCGAACATCTGATGCTTTTCGCCCTGCGAAATACAGGCCGGCGTATTGAGATCGGCTTGAGCGATTGAAAGCAAGAACCACATCACCTGAATTGTTCACAGCAAGGGTTGGCATATAGTATTCAATCCCATCGGAGCCATAAGTTACTTGCTGAATCAGTTTTCCTTTAGTATCGACTTGATAAAAACGAATTGCAGAAACAGGTCCGGAGCCCCAGTCCTGAGTGATTGCATGAGAAGCATAGAGAAATCCATTTCGCGAAACCACTTTCAAGACGCCGGTCCCTTCGGTTGCAGCGACCAAACCAATGTTGCTGTTTTTCTGCGTGGCAAACGTAGCTGCAATATAAGGATCAACACGAACGCCCGTTTTCCGTAATCGCGGATCGGAATCGGCATTCGTGATTGTCCAAAGCGTGATCGTGTTACCGGCATCATTTCTAGTACTGATCAAATATTCGATGTTTGATTTTCCATACGTTTGCGCCGGCTCGATATGGATTGCCGTTTCGCCCGTTGCATCCTTCATGTTCCAGAAGTCGTGCCACGAGATTGACCCGAAGGAATAAACCTCACTCTTCTTCAGTATTCGAATTTTTTCATAGCGAAAGTTTAACGAATAGGTCCACATGCCAGCTGCCAGATAAATTGACGTTGAGTCGGCGCCGAGACGCGGGAAGTCACAATACAGGTCAATGTTTTTCGTCCCGGTGAGCCGCATGTCGAGCGCAAAAAAGGACCACTCACCCTCAGGATCGGAGGTTTTTGATACCGACATCAGGATGTAGGAACGATATCGTTGCCGCAACATGCAGGTAAAAATGAAGTGATGCTCATTGTTGTACGTGTCATACAGCAATCTGGGATCGATTAGTCGAGCGTTTCCAAGTTCGGGAACGCCGGAAAACCAGGCCTCCGTTGCTGTCTGAAAACGGAGCTGGCCGTTTTTTGTATAGATTGCAATTGTGTGATTTACAGCCACCATGATTCGATTAGCACCGACTGCAATATTCGAATCAGGCTGTCCTTTGACGTCCGTCTGAACGGCACAGGTAAGTCCTGGAAAACTTTTCAGAAGTGAAGGAGCGGAAGCCGCTTGCATGGCGGTGGATTCGTCCCGTTGCAGAAAACTCCTTAATGCCGGGTTCGGATTTAAAATTAATTTTTTTTGCAGCTGTTTCTCACCCAAATTCCAGATACCATCTTCCTCTTCTTCCTCCAGGGAGAGCTCTTTTGTTTGAGGAATTTTGGAGAGAGGCACAATCACAGGATGCACCATCCCTGGAGCTGAACCTTCTTCATAGAATTTGAGTTGTGGAGTGGAAGCTTCGATTCCATGCGCAAATTGCAGCGGGCCGACCGGTAAAAAGAGACCGATCAGCAGCGACACAACGAAAAAAACACGAGACGTTTTAGGCGGGAATCGTGCAGCCACATCGTTATAATATCAAAACGAACATTACGATTCATTCCGCCCCGCGCGACTACAATTCAAGATCTTTCTCGCTTCCTGCGGGACTTTCTGTGAGTCTACTCTGCGGTTATGCTTGTATACTTTAGATTACAGAGATGACACAAAAAATCGAACTCCCGAAAGTTGACGAGGTCAAAATCACCCTTGTCATGGATAACAACATCGATATGCTCATGAGCAGTTCCGAAGTGGCGAAGCGTTATCCATTAGCGCCAAATCAATTTGAACGTCTTCAACCGCTTGCACAACACGGTTTTTCCGCATTGATCCGGGTTCAGCAAAAAGATAAATCCGCTGTTGTTCTGTTTGATACCGGCGTTACCCGCGACGGAATTTTGCACAACATGGATGTGTTTGAGATCAATCCGAAAGACATTCAAGCGATTGTGCTGAGTCATGGACACGCCGATCATGCGCTTGGTTTACCCGGATTGATTCACCGGCTGGGAGCGCGCAACGTTCCGCTCGTATTGCATCCGGATGCTTATCTGGAAAGGAAAGTCGTTTTGCCGAATGGCTTTGAAATCAAATTGCCACCACCGCGCAAATCTGACTTGCAGCAAGAAAATATCGAAGTCATTGAAGAGGCAGGCCCTTCGATGCTTGCAAGCGGCATGCTTCTAATCTCAGGAGAAGTTTCTCGCACGACTGAATTCGAGAAAGGGTTTCCTATTCATTATGCGCAGCGTCATGGAGAATGGGAACCGGATCCGCTCATCAGGGATGATCAATGCGCAATCATCAATGTGCGCGATCAAGGTTTGGTGATTGTTACCGGATGTGGTCACGCGGGAATTGTCAACATTGTTCGAAACGCGCAAACGCTAACTGGTATTAGTGATGTTTACGCTGTCATTGGCGGCTTTCATCTGTCCGGAAGTTTATTCGAACCGATCATCCCGGCAACGGTTGCCGCGTTGCAACAGATCGGTCCGCGCTACATCATGCCGGGGCATTGCACCGGTTGGTCAGCAACGCATCAAATAGCACGCGCAATGCCTGATGCCTTCATTCCAAACAGTGTTGGAACAACTCTGATATTTTAGAATCTGGTTCGCGCTAGTTTGGCCGAAGTTCCGCAACGACGCGAAAGCCCAGGCTAAACCCGGAATCCTGCGGACGATGCGTGTAACGCAAAGCGCATCGCGCGCTATCGGCCCCGAAATACCAACTGCCTCCGCGAATCACTTTGTATGGATTGTCGCAAGAAGATTTTGGATCGACAACGTCTTTCTCAGGATAGGGACAATACGAATCAGAAGTCCATTCCCACACATTTCCATGCATGTCGAATAAACCCCACTCGTTTGGCGCGAATGATCCAACACGAACGGGAGTGCGACGATTCTTCCCTTTTGGGAATTTGTTGTACGGATAACGGCCATCATAATTCGCGTCATTTGTGGTGAGCTTTTCTCCAGTTGAAAAAGGTGTACGCGAACCGGCGCGACAGGCATATTCCCATTCAGCTTCCGTAGGTAAACGAAATACAGCATCTCCGTGTTGATTCAAACGCGAAATGAATTGATTCACCTGCTTCCAGTTCACTTTCTCAACAGGACAATCCTGTCCGCATTTGCGAAACCAGCTGGGGTTGCTACCCATCACTTTTTCCCATTGCGCCTGCGTAACTTCATGCTCACCCATATAAAACGGACGGCTGATCGAAACATGATGAAGTAACTCATCTGCATTGCGCTGTGGTTCCGAGACGGGGCTTCCCATCTCAAATTCGCCCGCTGAAATTCTGACGAAACTGATCCCGCTAAACGCGTCTGTCCAACGATCCTTTGGGTTGGCAGGGTGTGCAATTGTGGAGATACAAAAAAGTGTGATGATCAGAATGAATGGTCTGCTTTTTTCAATCAACTCTAAAACTACAGGAGGGCGTTGCTCTCACTCAGCGAGACAGAATTTTGACCTGAGTTCATCTGCACTCGTACATTCCATAAAACGGATTTTCTATCCGACAAACTTCCGGTGTTCAAGAAAATTACATTCATGTTCATCAGGTAATACGTGCCCGATGGGACAGAAGAAAACTCTCCTTTTCCGTTGGAATCAGAAGTTGTCGTTGCAACAATATGCGGCTTGATGAATTCCATAGCTTTAGCAAGACTTTTTGCAGAACGCTCAACGCCGAGCGTGGCGCCATAATTCGCCATGGAAAAGGTATTCAGAAGCGACATTCCTTTTTCTGATTTGAAGTTCGAGCTTTGGAGAATATGACTTAGTTCCTCATCAAGAAGATAAAAAGTACTGCCGGTGATCGGCTGCTTGTTGACGGCCGCATCGAACGAAAGCGTGCCTCGCGGAATCTCCTTCGTAACAGTGACAGGTGGAACTTCCGTTGAAACTGGAGGCTTTTGGGCCTCAGGAGTTGCTGCTGTTGGTTTTTGAATGTCATTCGATGGAGGAACGCTCTGAACCGGCGCTGGAATTACCGGTTCTGGCGGGGTTACTTTAACCGGCTGTGATTCTTTGAAATATTCCCAGGTCCCATCGCTCTTCAGGATTACTTTTCGCCCATCCGCGGTTGTCGCGATGATTTCATCGGAGCCAGCCTGCTTCCTTTCTTCTGCTTGAATCGTTGCTTGGCAAGCGATTAGAAGGAATACGATAGAGGCCAGTACTTTCTTCATCTTCTTACCACACTTTGCACACTTTATCGGCCGGTTTCATCATGGCAGAGCCGGGCTTGCAGGAGAAAGCTTGCGCAAATTCAGGCATATTCACAACGACTCCGTTGATGCGAAATTGCGCCGGCGAATGAGGATTGGTCAAGGTGTGAACGCGAAGTTCTTCCGGGCGATCATTGCTGCAATCCCACTGTGCATAGCCAATAAAGAATCGCTGCTCGGGCGTCAAACCGTCGATTGGCTCAAGTTTTTTGCTTTTTGTTGCATCTTTCCATGCCATCCACGCGAGGAGTTCGCCTCCGAGATCGGCAACGTCTTCTCCCAGCGTAAGGCGGCTGTTGATATGCAGATCATCTACGGCAACATATTGTGCGTATTGATCCGCCACGCAGGACGTTCTTTCTTCAAATTTTTTGCGATCTTCAGGCGTCCACCAGTTGCGCAGATTTCCGGTAGCATCGAACTGGCTTCCTTCATCATCAAATGCGTGAGTTAATTCATGACCGATGGTGCCGCCTGTATCGCCGTAATTGGGAGCGTCATCGATTTTCGCATCATAAAGCGGCGGTTGAAGGACACCTGCGGGGAAATTGATGTCGTTCATTTGAGGATCGTAATAGGCATCTACCGTGGTGGCAGGAATTTGCCATTCGGTATGATCCACGGGTTTGCCAATTTTGTTGATCTGACGATGATGTTCGAATTCGGCCGAGCGCTGTATGTTGCCGGCGAAATCATTTGGAAGAATTTGCAGGGAGCTATAGTCGCGCCATTTGTCCGGATAACCAATTTTATTGCGAATCCCTTTCAGCTTGAGCAGCGACTGTTTTTTGGTTTCAGGGCTCATCCAATCGAGAGCATCGATGCGTTGCTGCATCGCGGTTTCGATCCGTTGAACCATATCAAGAGTGCTCTGCTTTAGCTCAGGAGAAAAGACGCGCGCAACGTACACCTGTCCCAGAGCATCATCAAGATTGTGATCTACGTAAGTAACGCAACGCTTCCAACGCGGCTGCTGCTCGGAAACACCTCGCAAATACTTCCGGTAGAAATCGAAGTTTTCTTGAACGTAAGCGGCTGATAAATAGGGAGAAGCGGAGTCCGCGACATGAAAACGAAGATAGGTTTGCCATGTTTCGATTGGTTGTGATTCCAAAAGAGTGTTCAACTGCTTAAAGAATTCGGGCGTTTCAACATTCACAACAGAAAAATCAGGATAGCTGGATTCATGATAGTAAACTTTCCAATCAAATTTCGGCGCAAGTGTTGCGAGATCATTGACGTTCATTTTGTGCTTGAGTTTGTAAGGATCACGGCGTTCGACGCGAGTGAGCGAGGCTTTTGCAAGTTGAGTTTCGAGACTCATCACTGTTGCGGCATTGCGCGATGCAACGGCTGGTTGATCGCCTAAAAGCTCAAAGATTTTTTGGACGTGTTGCAGGTAATGTTCGCGATCCTGTTTTGATTTGGCATCTTCTTTCGTATAGTAATCGCGGTCGGGTAGACCAAGACCACCCTGGTCGAGTTCGGCGATCATCTGTTCTGAGTTATCGAGATCTTGAGTTGAGCCTGCAGAAAACAGCACGGATCTTCCGTAAAAGAGATGCAATCGTCCAATGAGTTCCGCCAAACCGTTGACGGTTTTTAAATGCGCGATCGTGTCGAGTTGCGACTGAAGAGGTGAGATGCCGCGCTTTTCAATGGCCGATTCATCCATGCATGCGTTATAGAAGTCGCCAATCTTTTGCGTGTTTGCATCGCGTTTGCTTTTGTTTGCGGCTGCCTGTTCAAGCATACCTCTCAAAAAGGTGATGTTGTCTTCATAGAGTTTGCTGTAAACAGACCACGAAGTCTGGTCCGGAGGAATTGGATTCTTCTTCTGCCATCCACCACACGCGTAGTGATAAAGATCCACACAAGGATCTACGGATTTGTCCATCGAAGACAGATCAAGACTGGGTGAATAAGGTAACGCCGGTTCGTTTGTCTGAGCGGCGGCATAAACACAAAACGAAAGTAGGAGAACCGCAATAATGATTTTCATCCTTCAATTTTCTCATAATTCGCCCTTGTCAGTTTGAAGATGCGCTTAGCTTTTGAGCGATCATCTGTTCGTCGTGTTCCAAATGCCGCGCTCCGAAAATCAAGATGACGGCCGCTACAACAGTAGCGACGGAGATGCCCTGTGCGGCCACCATCAATCCGTATTGATCGGATAGTTTTCCGATCAGAACCGGTGATAATGCGTCGCCCAGTAAATGGATGATCAAAATATTCATCGCTATCGCTATGCTGCGTCTTTCCGGCAGAACAACATTGATAATGGCGGCGTTCAATGGTCCGGTGTTGATGAACAGCAAAAAGTTTGCGATCAGCATGAGCGACCAAAGGTAAGTGGGGTTCGTCACTTCGAAAACAAGAATTAAAGGAGGAAAAGCCAGCAACAGAGAAATACCCGGGATGAGAACGTAAGAGCTCTTGATTCGCGACCGCAATCGGTCACAAAGAGCGCCACCTGCAAGACTGCCCGCAAATCCGCCTACAACGGAAATTGCGCCAATCATGAAGGTGGCATGGGCCAGCTCCATGCCGCGGATTCGATTCAGAAAAGTGGGTACCCAAAAGACAAGGCCACCGATCGCGAATGTGTAAGCTGCCATTCCAAGATTCGCGTAGCGAAATGTTGGAGTCTTCAATAATTCCAACCATGCGGTGAGCACGGATCCTGTCGCTTTTCGTCCGGCCGTTCCGTCACTTGCCCCGCGTTCCGGTTCCGTTGGAATCAGCATCAGGAGTGAACACAGCAACCCTGGTCCACCAGCAAGATAAAAAGCGTGACGCCATCCGTAGTGGACGCCCCAGTAACCACCCAGAGTTAATCCGAGTGCGCTGCCGATCGGAAGCGCAGCATAAAATATTGCCAGCGCGGATCCTCTTCGTGATTTGTGGAACAGATCAGAAATGATGGAGGGTGCTACTGTCGCGTAGCCTGCTTCTCCAATTCCGGTGATCGCTCGTGCCAGCAGCAGCTCATGGTAATTTCTTGCAAGTCCCGAAGCGATTGTAGCCAGACTCCAAAGAAATACGGACACACAAACAAGATACTTTCGGGTATAACGGTCTCCGACATAACCTGCGAGCGGTGAAAATATGAGATAAGACAGAATAAAACTGGTCGCGAGAGTTCCAAGAGCCGTGTCATTCAGTGTGAGTTCGGTTTTGATCAGTGGCAAAACGGCTGACACGACATATCGATCCAAATAGTTCAGAAGGTTCATCGCTGTCAGCAAAAGCAACGTGAACCAGGCCGTGCTATTTTTTGTCGCCATCTTTGGCGCGGATTCTATCATATAAACCGAATAAGGGTGGGAAATTGGAGCCAACACAATCAGGACACGACTAAGATTGGTAGCTTACCGCACGTATAATTATTCTATTCATTTCACATTATGTCGAAGACGTCTGTCGGTGTACTCAAAAACTATGCAGTTCCTGCGGGTCTTTCTCTGAAAGACTCAGAGGCTTTCTGCCGGAAACTTGCAAAATCTCACTACGAAAATTTTCTCGTAGCGACTTTTCTTTTACCGCGTCACTTGAAGCAACATTTTTACAATATTTACGCTTATTGCCGGATCAGCGATGATTTAGGTGATGAAGCCGGTGATCCTAAAATCTCGATCCAATTATTAGAGGAATGGAAGCTGGAACTGGAATCCTGTTTCAGGGGCGCTCCGCGACATCCGGTTTTCATCGCCTTAAGTAAGACGATTGAACAATTTGGCATCCCGATCGATCCATTCGCCGATCTGCTGAAGGCGTTTCAACAGGATCAGATTCAAAATCGCTATGATACTTACGAGCAACTGCTGGAATATTGTAGATTTTCTGCGAATCCAGTGGGCCGTCTTGTGCTTTATTTATGCGGATATCATGATTCGGAACGGCAAAAACTTTCTGATTACACCTGCACCGCTTTGCAACTTGCAAATCACTGGCAGGATATTGGTCGCGACCTGGAAAAGCTTAATCGCATTTATTTGCCGAAGGAAGACATGGACCAATTCGGATATGGCGAATCGGATTTAAAAAATCACATTTGTGATGATCGATTTGCTGCGCTTCTCCGCATGGAAGTGGATCGCGCCCGTGATTTCTTTCATCGTGGACAACCGCTTCGTGAACATTTGCCTTCACCATTTTCGCTGGAAATCGATCTCTTTGGCCGGTGTGGTCTGGAAGTGCTGAACCGGATTGAAAAAGCCGGATATGATGTCTTCAGCAAAAGGCCTACGCTCAGCAAATTCGAACGATTCAAAATACTAATGCAAGGCTGGTGGAAAAAATAAACTGTGTTAGCAGCAAATGCGGCGATCGAAAATTCATATAAGCTCTGCGAGAACATGACGCGTCAGAGTAATTTCTACGCGGGATTCCGGCTCCTTCCGACACTCAAATTCAGGTCGTTTTCCGCGGTTTATGCATTTATGCGGCAGTGCGATGATATCAGCGATGAGCCGGCTTCCGTTGAGGAAAAAGCCAAAAAATTTCAGATCTGGCGGTCTGTTTTTAATCGCGCAATGGAGGGTGATGCGTCGGCTCATCCAATGCTTCCGGCGCTCATCGATACGGTTCGCAGGTTCCATATCCCGCACAAGTTGTTTCATCAATTGATTGACGGAACTGAAATGGATCTAACCGCAAACCGGTATGAAACCTTTGATCAATTATTGAAGTACTGCTACCACGTCGCATCTGTTGTTGGGCTGATTTCAATTTACCTTTTCGGCTATAAAGACCAGAGCCAGGCTCAGGAATGTGCGGAAGCTTGCGGGATCGCGTTCCAGCTAACGAATATTTTGCGCGACGTGAAGGAAGATTTTCAAAACGATCGCGTCTATCTGCCTCAAGAGGATCTTCGCCGTTTCAACTATAGTGAACGGGAACTGGCGAAACAGACCAAGGATGAACGGTTCTACGCGCTGATGCAATTTGAAGCTGATCGCGCAACTCATTACTACGAAAAAGCAAGACCACTCCTTCAATTGATTGATCGCGACAGCCGCGCTGCCTTCTGGAGTATGTACCTCAGTTACCGCACAATCCTGCGCCAAATTCAGGCCCGCAACTTTCCTGTATTTTTCGAACGAGTCAGACTGAGCCAGGGCCAAAGGCTCGGCATCGTACTGAAAGCCTTGACCAAATTCGTAGCCTGATGAAGGTCGACGGGAAGCGGGTAGTTATTATTGGCGGCGGTCTTTCCGGGTTGGCCGCTGCTGTTGTTTTAGCTCAGGAAGGTTTTCAGATAACTCTGATCGAAAAAAAGCCGTTTCTCGGTGGACGAGCTTCCTCATATCCGGTTCCCGGCAGCGAAGATTCATACGTTGATAATTGTCAACACGTATTATTAAAATCCTGCACAAACCTGATCGATTTCTACAAGCGTCTGGGCACCGATCATCAGATTACCTATTCCGATAAGGTATTATTTTTTGATGAAAACGCGCGCCCCGCGATGCTGCATGGCTCCATCCTGCCGGTCCCTTTTCATCTACTTCCTTCGCTTCTTCGGTTTCATCCGCTCGGGCTGAAAAGCAAATTACGAATTGCGTTCGCCTTCTTCCACATGATGCTCGCCGGGAAAAATCTTGCCGCATTGGATTCCATGACCATGCTGGAATGGCTTCAGCAACACAAACAAACCAGGATTGAAATCGAGATTTTTTGGAGGACGGTGCTTGTAAGCGCTTTAAATGAAGATTTGGAAATCGCATCCGCACGATACGGCATCAAAGTGTTTTTAGATGGCATGCTCATGAACCGTGAAGCCTTTCATCTGGGTGTTCCGGATATACCGCTCAATCAACTTTATACGAGCGCTGCGATGGATCTTTTGAATCAATATAAGGTCAAAATTCTCCTGCGAAGCGCTGTTTCTGAGATTGTGGTTGAGAATTCGAAAGTTGCGCAACTTCGATTGATGGATGGTTCGATCCAGACGGGCGATTATTTTGTGAGCAGCGTTCCGCCCGATTCATTGGTCAAAATGCTTCCGCAAAGCGTAGTTGAGGACAATGATTATTTTTCAAAAATGGGTAGATTCGAAACATCTCCAATTACCTCGGTTTATCTTTGGTTCGACAGGCAAATCGCGGATGCAGATTCTGCCGCCTTACTCGGGCGAACGATTCAATGGATCTTCAACAAAAAAAAGGAAGGATACGTCGGATTGGTTATCAGCGCCTCCAGAAAACTCTTATTGCTCGACCGTAAGGAAATTATTGATATGGCAATGGACGACCTTCGTGACCTGTTTCCATCTGTGCATGATGCTAAATTATTGCGGAGTGTGGTCATCAAGGAACCGTTTGCAACATTTTCCTGCCGTTCTGGATGTGATCAGATTCGTCCGGATCAAAAAAGTCCGCTGAAGAATTTGTTCGTAGTTGGCGATTGGACGAAAACCGGTTGGCCAGCAACGATGGAAGGCGCCGTGCGAAGCGGTTATCTTTGCGCGGAATTGATCCTTCAGAAAGAAGGCATCCAGCGCGTCATTCTTCAGCCGGATTTTCCTGCTCAAGGTCTTGCAAGATTGTTTTCGTAATACTTGCAATCAATTACCAACAATGATCGTGGCTTTTCTGATGAAACGTCTGCCACTACAATGGGCGTTCCGACTTCTCCGGAAAATCTTTTGGTTCAGGGACACTGGTCGTTTGAACTCTGCGCGACGCGGGCACATATTCTTGTCTCGTCTCAACGCGGCGAGAGCGGCGTTCGGCAAATCGTCTATTGATCACAGCATCCAACGAAAATCCACCTGCACCTAAAAACACCAGAGCAATCGCGGGAGCCAAATACAAAGCGGGAAGCTCAAAGATTTTGCCTCCGATGACGTGGCTGTAGATTGCAACAGCAAAGTTGAAAACAATGACTGCGGCTGAAAACCGCGTCAACAAACCAATAACAAGAAGGAGGCTGAAAACGCCTTCAGCCAGCGCCGTCCCGAGCGCAAAATATTCCGGATAGGGAAATCCTAACTTCTGCACGGAACTGATGAAAGCCCAATCCTGGCCTCCGAATTGATGCATATATGCCCCAACCAGTTTTGCCCATCCGTGAAAGACAAATAGCAGAACGAATGGAATCAGTCTTAAGAAGAACAGTCCAGCGCTCGCTGACGCTGAATAGGTTTTTGGTACGTTTATTTCGTATTGCATAAAACTACCCTCACCTTTCAACATAGGCGCCAGAAGGAAGAGCGCAAGTCGCTGTTATAATCGTTTTCAATGAATGAAAATGAACAACATCTCAGTCGCATTCTCAATTTGCGCGATCTATATCTTCTAATCATTGGTGCGGTGATTGGTTCGGGAATTTTTTTGATCCCTTCCAGCGTTCTGCAACAATCCGGTGGTTCCATTGGATTGGCGCTCGGAATCTGGTTCGCTGGCGGAATTCTTTCGCTTCTCGGTGCGCTGACCTATGGTGAACTCAGCGCGCGGAATCCGCTTGCGGGTGGTCTCTACATCTACATCCGCGACGCTTTCGGCAAGGTCCCGGCATTTTTGTACGGTTGGGCCCTCTTTTTTGTGATTGCTAACGGTGCGGTTGCCACGCTTGCTGTTGCGTTGCCAGCTTATTTAAACGAAATTGTTCCGATTGGCGCGGCCGGAGCAAAAATCGTTGCACTTGGAATGATCGTTGTGGTCGCAGTTGTGAACGTGCGCGGGACCAGACAGAGCGCCGATCTGCAAAACTGGACCACCGGGATTAAAGTAACCGCGATCATCGTGTTGAGCGCAGTGTTGATTATTGGCGGACGTGGCGCCACGTCATTTCATCCATTCTGGCCCACAAAAATTTCCTGGACACTCTTATCGAGTTTGGGTATCGCCATGATTGGCGTGTTATGGGCTTACGAGGGCTGGCAGTTTGCAACCTTCAATGCTGCTGAAGTAATCAACCCCCAGCGCACATTTCCGCGGGGATTTTTGTTCGGAATGCTGACTTTGATTTTGTTATACATGTTTGCGAATATTGGTTACATATCCGCGCTGGGGCCGGCGAAAGCTGCGGAAAGTCCGAGCATTGCGGCAACGTCTCTTTCAATCGTTGTCGGTCCCTGGGCAGGAAAAATTGTTGCGGCCGCCATCCTGATTTCCATGTTCAGTGCTGCAAACAGCATTATGCTGAGTGCATCGCGGGTTTATTATGCAATGGCCGCGGACGGCCTTTTTTTTGCAAAGCTCGCGGAAATCCATCCACGCTTTAAAACACCCGCTTTATCAGTAATCGCCGGATCAATCTGGGCGATGATCATGGCGCTGACCGGAACATTTCAACAACTGCTCACTTACGTTGTGTTCACGGGTTGGATTTTTTACAGTCTCGCGGCCGCGAGCATCTTCGTCTATCGGAAAAGAAAAATTGGTGAGGATGCCGCCTATCGCGTTCCGGCATACCCGATCACACCGCTCTTATTCATTCTTTCGGGCGCTGCCCTTGTTACGAATACCTTAGTAGCAACGACCAAACAGGGACTGATTGGCTTGTTGCTCCTGTTTTCAGGAATACCGGCTTACGTCTACTGGCACAGCAGATCCCAAAAAAATAAGGAGGCTACCGCCGGAACCATTGCATAATTGAATGATGTGCATTTCAACTAGGGATTTCTAACACAGATGATAATTCGCGATGTAAAAGACGTACTCGGGACGGACCGCGATGTAACCGGCGATGGTTGGCAGAGCCGTCGCGTCATTCTTGAGCGCGATGGGTTGAAATATTCTGTTCATGAAACGATCATCGAAGCCAATCTGGATCTGCGATTTCATTACAACTCTCATCGCGAAACGGTTTACTGCATTGAGGGAGAGGGTACCGTTGAAAATGTTTTAACCGGTGAAGTGGCATCACTCCATCCCGGCGTTATTTATTCAGCAGGAATCAAGGAAGAGCATGTTTTAAAAACCCGCACACGGATGAAACTTCTCTGCATCTTCGACCCGCCTTTGCAAGGAAAAGAATCAGCCGATTAAAACAATGATTAAGCCGAAACAGCCACCTGCTTTTGATCCTGAATTGCGGGAAGATCCTTTGCAATGTCGCGAATGGCGCGGATGATGCGCTGAACATCTTGAGGTTGAAGACCCGAATAAACCGGGATCTGTAAGGTTCCTTCGGTTGATTCCGCCACGGGACACGACTTTGCGAAGCGGGAGAAAATTTCGAGTTTGCTGCAAACGTCAACATGCATGATTTCGACGTCAATTCCCTTTCTGATTGCCCTCCGGCTGAGCGTCGATGGATCCGATACCTGGATGCAATACTGATAATAAACATTCGTTGCATCATGGATTGTTGCCGGCAATTTCAACGACTTTAAGTCCTGAAGTCCTTCTGTAAGTTGTCTTGCGTGTTCGCGGCTTCGCTCGTTTAAGGAGTCGATGATTGCGAGCATCTTCATACCCATTTCGGCCTGAGCGTTGCTGTAGCGCTTGCGGTACAAATCCGGAAGGGGATCGAGTGAACGAATCTTTTCCCACAAAAAACGCGATAAATCGTAATGACCAAAGAACGATGCAAAATAAAGTGGCAAGAACATGCCGAGCGTGAATCCATACGGACTGATCAGCGCGCGTTGAAGGTGTCCCATAGCGATCCTTTTCATCACATCACCTTTGGCTGGCCACGGTTCTTTTTCAGCAACGGTCCTGATTTTTTGTCCGAGTTCATCATCATCCGTAATGGCCATTCCGCCGCCATACGTGCATAAGCCTTTCAACATTTGAAAGCTAAAAAGCGCTGCATGGCCGAAGGTTCCTGCTTTTCGCCCGCAATAAGTAGCACCAAGCGCGTGCGCACAATCTTCAATCACGGTCAAATTATAGCGATCGGCGATCGACAGAATCGGATCCATGTCGCATGGTTGTCCGTAAATGTGCGTTGGTACGATCGCGCGTGTGCGCTCCGTGATTGCGGGTTCAATCTCGCGCCAATTCATGTTGTAGGTGTCGGGACAAACGTCCACAAACTCGGGATTCAATCCCGCAACGACTGCGATTTCGGGAATCACCCAGAATGTGAGCGCGGGAAATATGATTTCGGATCCCTTTGGAAAATCGAGCGCTCGAAGAATATAGTAAAACGCCATTCTTCCGTAAGAACCGCTCACTGCATGCTTCACGCCATGATATTCCGCAAATTGTTTTTCAAAATCTGCGATGGAAGGACCTTCGACTCCGCGTCCTTCCTTGATCGCTGCGATAAAGCCAGCAGTTGCTCCTTCTACATTCCGAGATCCGTATCGTGCAATTGTTCTGAACATGTTCCTGATCCTAATTTAAATTTCGGGTAAAGTTGGACGCACAAAATGATTTGCTTCGACTTGCGCCTGGTATCTTTCCGCAAATCCATCTGCGCGTCTCATCCACTTTGATAAAAACCCGGAAAGACTTAAATACCCCCCAAGCCACGATGGGCGAATGTAAAAACGGGTGTACGCAGCGTTCAACAAAAACAGCAGATCCGCATGCGACAAATTTGGATGATTAAAGGTGGGCGTGTATCCATCAAATTTTTCCAGATCTGTTTCCGTGATCAGTGACTCCATCTGCTTTCGAAGCGGAGTACCCGGATACGGAGTAAGGATTTTGAACAGCGCCATAGTGGTGCCGAGAGAAACAGAATAATCAATTGTAGCGCGCACGGTCTCGGTAGTGTCTGTTAAAAATCCAAACACGTAAAAACCTTCGGTGCTGATTCCTTTTTCTTTGCAATACGAAACCATCTTTTTTTGATGCCTCGGTGGAATTACTCTCCTTCCGACACGCTTCAACGTTACGGGATCAACGGACTCTACTCCAAATGTAATAGCGCGCAGCCCTGCTACGTAGAGTAGATCGATCAGATCTGTATCCAGATCATCCAATCTGGTTTCACATTCAAACTGGACGGGATATTTTCTGCGGATGATCTCTTCACAGATTGTGGTGCTTCGTTCACGATTTTCGGTAAACAGCGGATCGCGGAAAACGATATACACGCTGCCATATTGCGCGCAGAGTTGCTCGATTTCCTCAAGGACATTCTCAGGACTGCGCTCGCGATAAACGGCCGTGATGCGATGCGGACAATAAGTGCAAAACTCCGGGCAACTCCTGCTCGATAGCAAGGGAAACGCCGCGCGTGAACGCAGCAGAGAACGTCCTACAGTATGACGATGTTTTTTGTTCGGAAATAGATCCCATCGTGGGAAAGGCAATGTATCCAGGTTTGCTACAGGAGAACTGATAACATCACCCGTCAGGTTTTCTCCATCGGCCAGCCTGATGGCAGCTGTTTCCGGTTCGCCTTTGATGATGAAGTCGCCGTATCCATGTAATGAATCAGGAATGTGAGTTGCAAATGTTCCAAAAAATCCCACCTGCATGCGGGATCTCTCTTTCGCTCTCTTTGCCCATTCAATTTCGTTTCGAAAATCCACGATCGAGGTTAAGACCAGAGCGAGGTCACCATCAAGAATTTGACCGTTCGTTATGAGAACTTCATGACCTGCTTTCGCAAATATTGCGGCAAGATAACCGAGTTGAAGGCTCGGTAAATTCTGGTAGAACTTTCGTAATATCTCAGCGATTTTTGTGGTTTTCGATCTACCACGAAATCTAGATCCATAACCACCGGCAACAGTATCTTTATTGACAAATCCATTCTCCCCTTTTAGGTCTGCCAGAATGATTCGCACACAGAACTCCTTGATTCACCTTGCTGACCAAGGAATTGTTTTCTGGAAAAAGGTGACCTAAGAAATATTCGTGGCGGGAGGGGAACGATTATGCCTGGACGAGTCTAAAAAAACGCGAGCGCATCCCTTTTCATCGAACGCACAGAAAATCTGTTGTGCCTGAGCTGTTTTGAAAATGGTTTCCGTGAGGTTAGCGTCAGGTGTTCGAAAGGCTTCAACGAAGCCAACAGCGTTCGCGAGGGAGGAGCGTTCATGGTTTTCTGGATGATTCGCCGGAAGGGGAAGTGGAAATGATGCATCGATGCGCCAGAGTTTAGGAGTGGAAAACCTTTCCAGCACAGTGGGATCCGAAGCTTGGAATTCACGTGACTTGAAGTCGCGGCCGCACTGACCCTATAGTGAGTCGTATTAATTTAAATCATACCAACATGGTCAAATAAAACGAAAGGCTCAGTCGAAAGACTGGGCCTTTCGTTTTAATCTGATCGGCACGTAAGAGGTTCCAACTTTCACCATAATGAAA
>JADMIO011421279.1_pt1 | contig 71498 bp, 65 predicted proteins | sample 8958161 | NCBI WGS metagenome assembly JADMIO01 (sample SAMN16585339, study PRJNA669376) | soil metagenome | isolation source: Crop rotation soil | place: USA: Cullars Rotation, Alabama | collected 2011 | reverse complement strand
GCCGCGACTTCAAGTCACGTGAATTCCAAGCTTCGGATCCCACTGTGCTGGAAAGAAAGACGGTTAGATAATGATGAGGAGTTGCGCAGGAAAAGCATTCCCTTTGTTTTTTATTCCACGTCTGTTAACCAGCATGCCGTAAACGAAGCATACACACAAATGACTGTACAGGGCTTTTTTAAAAAAGGCATTCATTACGAGGAAATTGAAAGGAGGATCAAACTGATCCTTGACTATTGGGAAGACTGTATCCATCCAAACACAGGAAAGATAGATCATTTGTAGTGCAGGCTGGGGATACAAGAATCGAAACGTGCTTTGAAACCGCAACGTTCTTTGGACGTTGCTTTTTGCAAAGGAACGACGTTGCGGATTTGAACGCCGAAGCGTTACCCGTAACCGCTGATGACCCGGTATAAGACAATGCATAAATCAAAGACCCTTCTCCATGCCTCCCTTATAGCTGCCCGTATTCAAGGCTCAGTCACTTCATATATACTTCACTAATGCTTGTTTCTTCATCTTTTTTGTCGCCTGGTATCCCACACGTTGCACTCGCATCTTTTTTTGTTACGTGAACGTTGTGCAGCGCATCCTTCAACATTTATAAGCTGACAGATACAATCTGGTTTTTCATTTAACTCCATAGTCGAACCTGTCCCGATCCTTCGCAAAACATACGGAGAGCTGGTGTTGCGGGTGTGATAAGTAGTTTGATAATTGCTCAGTGGTTTTCATTTATCTTCATCGCTTCCATCATAAAACGATAAGCTTATATTGATATGGCAACAACAGCACCTCGCAGTTCAAAACTGAACTTAATAATCATTCTGTCTTCTGTTGTAATTTCCGGGTTTTTGTGGTATTTGGCAAATGAGCTTAGCGGCGAATATTGGTATTGCTTGTGGCTGGCACCTGTACCGGTATTATTTATTTCATTCCGGCTAAAAGCATTCCCGGCATTCATCGCAGCGTATGTTTCTTACGTTATTGGCAGGTTAAGCTGGTTCGGCTATTTATCAGCGGTGGCAAGTACCGTGTTTGCAATCATCATTACCTTAACAACACCGTTGTTATTTGCTTTGTCTATTATTATTGTGCGTAAAATTGTTATCGCCACCAATTCATGGCTCAGCGTTTTTGCCTTTCCGGTTTTTGTAGCCGCCATTGAATTTGCCATGACCCGGTTTTCGCATGATGGTTCTGCTTCAAGTCTTGCCTACACGCAGATGCGTTTTTTGCCGGTTATTCAAATTGCTGCTGTTACAGGTATGTTGGGCATTACATTTATTACGGCACTGTTTCCATCTGCCATTGCAGTGGGATTATATTACCGCAGGCAAAAAAATAAATGGCTGCTATTAATGGCAACATCGTCGGTACTTGTGCTGGGTGTTTTGTTATTTGGCGTAATACGGCTAAATCAACGTTCCCCTGCTTCATCAATTCATGTTGGACTTGTTTCATTAAACGAAAAGCAGCACGATATTTCACATCACCCTGATTTTGCAAATGCCCTGCATGTTACCAATGATTATGCAAAGCAAATCGACAGTCTTGCACGCCAGGGTGCAACAATTATCACTATCCCGGAAAGGGCTTTAAACATAAATGACAGCATTAATGAAGCAACACTGAACATACTGAAAAATGTGGCACAGCAAGATCATGTGTACATTATAGCAGCATATACCAATTTCAAAGAAGCGCAACCAAGAAATTCAGCCCTTGTAATAGACGCTACCGGCAACGTTGCTGTTGATTATAATAAAGCGCACATGGTTACGGGCTTCGAAGACTGGTTTACGCCGGGCAACAAGATCGGCTTGTTTACGGCAAATCAGACACCGGCTGGTGTTGCTATTTGTAAAGACCTTGACTATCCTCAGTACATCCGCCAGTATGGAAAAAGCAATATTAGTTTTATCGTTGTACCGGCCTGGGATTTTGAAATGGACGACTGGCTGCATTCCCGCATGGCTGTTTTGCGCGGGGTGGAAAATGGATTTTCGGAAATGCGTGCAGCACGTGAAGGCCGGCTTACGATCAGCGATAGCCGCGGGAGGATATTATATGAAGCCAGTACGGCACATCGTGAGCAAGCTTCATTAACCGGTGCGCTTCCGCTTACAAATACAACTACGCTGTATGCACGCTATGGTGATTGGTTTGGGGTAGTAATATCAATTGCAGCTTTTGTTTTTGTGATTGTTTTTATTGTGAGTTTTAGAAAACGTTCTATGACCCCATGAACTATCAGCTATTCATTTACCCAGCGTCCATTCCGGCCGCACATAATGACAGGTATAGCCGTAGGGATATTTTTGCAAATAATCCTGGTGTTCTTCTTCTGCATCCCAAAAATCACCTGCCGGCACAACCTGCGTAACGATTTTGCCGGGCCACTTGCCTGATGCATCCATCTCCTGTATCAGTTGCTCTGCTGTTTTCTTTTGTTCATCACTTAGATAAAAGATTGCAGAGCGGTAAGAAGTGCCTACATCATTGCCCTGCCTGTTACGCGTAGTAGGATCGTGTATCTGGAAGAAAAATTCCAGCAGCTTTCCATAAGGAAGTGTTTCATTGTCAAAAGTAATTGCGATAGCCTCTGCATGTGTGCCATGATTGCGGTAGGTAGCGTTGGGAACGTCACCGCCTGTATAACCTACAACAGTATGTGTTACACCCGGAAGGTTTCTTACCAGTTCTTCCACGCCCCAGAAACATCCACCTGCAAGCACTGCTTTTTCTATTGCCATATTCATTTGTGTTTAGATGCAAAGAAACGTCAACTATAAAGCCAATCTGTTTTTCTATCAAATTGACAGGAGGGCCGATGAATACGCGGCCATTTTATGGCTCGTATTTGGCGCCGTTTGCGTGTATATGTTTGTACAATACTAAGCAAAAGGTACTAAACAGAGCAAAAAAGCGCTGCTCCATCGCGACGCTTTTGTTTGCGGATATGTAATGAAAAAAGTAGTTTCGCAGATCTGATAGTTGCCATGCAACATTACAAGTAAACCAAAAACTAACCGAATACATATTGTAACCATGGGATTGTTGTCAAAACTTTTTGGCCAGCATTGGAGAAAATCCGGATCTCTTACAAACGGTCAGGTAGAATCTGCTGCCGATTTGATATTTTATGAAAAAATCGTTGACCAAATTGCAGTAACGGATGCTTTAAAAAATGATTTAAAAATCGCGCTTAAACAGGCCTTTGAAAGGCCAAAATCTTTTTACAACGATAATAATGAATTTATATTGGTGGACCGTGGATTGCGTTATCCTAAGGATGCTTCACTAACTCCAAAATTTGTTTTTATTGACATTTTGCAAAGCAACGGGCAAATGGCTGAAGTTGGTTGGAGAGAAGAGGAAAGCGAAATCCGCATTGCCGTAAACGAAATATTGAAAGCGAAGGATTACCCCTTTACCATTGCGTATGACGATTTGTACACAGGGCACGGCACTGATGAAATCATCAGGTTAATTGATAAGAAAGAATTAAGGCCGAAAGGATATGCATTAGCCATACTCGATATACATTCAGACAGCTATGTTTTTACCATTGTTTCGCTAAACGAAAAAGAACACGTAAAAGAAATGTTTGAAGCCTTGAAATAGCGGAGGCGGTTGAAGCACGATATAATTTGAGATTATTGATTATCTTGTGAGAGCTCTTTCCAAAAGGCTGACTTAACACAAAACGATAACTGTCCGTACGCTATTTAAAAAACACTTTTTTAACTCTATTTGATTCATTAAATTAAATGAAAAAGATTTTATTATTTATTGATGACGACGAAGATGACCACGAGTTGCTTATAACGGAATTGGCGGAATACACCAGTGAAGTTTCCGTACTGTCTGCTTTTGATGCCAAAGAAGGGTTGGATTTGCTGGAAACAGTTCAGGCAGATTGGATTTTTCTTGATGTTAATATGCCGAAAATGGATGGCCTGGAGGTATTAAAGCAAATAAAACTATCGGGTAAATACAACAATATTCCTGTTTATATATTTTCCACCGCTGATGGCTTTAGAGCACGGCCGATAGCTATGGCTTTAGGCGCTAAAAAGTTTTTTAAAAAACCGTCTACACTTGAAGGTTTTAAAGCAATATTTGAAGAGGTGTTTAATACAATATAATGTAGCCTCGTAAAGAAAAGTTATCACAATCGCCAGGTGTGTTTTATCGGCTCTGCCCCTAGTTCGCATAAAAACTTTGTACTTTTATTCGTGTTCCGTTCCGGCAAAGGGCAACCGTGCCGTCATATCGGAAATGCGGCAAATGACAAACTTGATCCATGAAATTATCCACTCAAATTCTGCTGGCTTTTGCCATTGTTCTTATTCTTTCTGTTCTGGATACACTTTCCAACTATGTGCTCTCGCTTAAAGTGGAGAAGAACACGGAGTTTTTAAACAGATCGCAGGAAATTATTCGGAGTTCCGGCAAGCTGCACAAAGACATTGTTGATATGCAAAGCTCATACAGGGGTTATCTCCTGACACAGGATACCAATTTTCTGGACGATTATAATGCGGGAATAAAAAACGTACCCATACTTATTGCAGACGAGCACCAATTGGTGAAAGACAACCCCGAACAGTCAGCAATTCTTGATTCCATTAAGATCCTTCATCAGCAGTGGGTAGAGTATGCGAACTCGTTAATTTCGGCGAGGGAAAGGATTAGTTTTTCATTGCCTTCCGAAGATCCGTTTAATACACTCTTTAAAACAAAATTGGCAAAACAAATAGGAAAAAAACTGAACGATGCAATAGACGAAAAGTTTGGCGATTTTGAAAAGCTTGAATACAGGATGAGGGATATTCGCAGCGCCGCCCTCCTGTCATCAATTGCCGGCACTCACGTGTTTTCGTTAACTTTTTTTGCGCTCACCATTATTATCGGCATCCTCACAACCGTTTATATCATATCTCTTATTTCAGCAAGAATAAAAACCATGACGGTGTTTGCTGAAAAAATATCTGGCGGTGAGTTTACTACATTAAGGGATAACAGGAATGATGAACTAACACGGCTTTCCAAATCACTAAACATTATGTCGGTTAGTCTTAGTAAAAACATTAGCGAACTAAGGAAACGCAATGAGGAGCTTGATAAATTTGCCTACGTGGTATCACATGATTTGAAAGCTCCTTTGCGCGGCATTCATAATGTTATAAAATGGATTGAAGAAGATCTGTCAAATGAACTTTCTCAGCAATTGAGAAGATATTTGGATATTATTTTGCAGCGTGCAAAAAGGATGGAAGACTTGATTAATGGCTTGTTGGATTATGCACGCATTCGTCAGAAAACTCAATTAGAGGAAACGGACGTGCATAAAATGGTGCAGGCAATTGTTGAAGAGATCGTGCCGAGGGATTATAGTGTAGAAATTAAGAACCTGCCCGTGGCTGTAATTGAGCGTCTTAAGCTGGAACAGGTTTTCACCAATCTCATCAGCAATGCGGTTAAATATACCACGCATGAAGATGCACTTATCACAATTAGTGGCAAAGAACTGGATGATCATTATGAGTTTTCGGTTAAAGACAATGGCATTGGAATAGAACCTGAATACCATGAAAAAATTTTCGAAATGTTTCAAACCTTAAGGGAAAAAGATGAAAAGGAAAGTACAGGCATAGGTCTTGCCATTATTAAAAAAATACTGGATGAGCAGCATTGCACCATTCATGTGCATTCAGAACTGGGTAAAGGCGCTGAATTTATATTTACATGGCCACGTATAAAAAATGTTTAAGATGAAACGTAATATTCTTTTGGTGGAAGATGATGAACTGGATGTGATCAGCGTACAGCGAACACTGAAAAAGCTGGATATGGAATACGAGTTGCATACTGCATTTAATGGCAGGGAAGCGCTGGCAATGCTGAACGATGCATCGGTTGCCGCAATGCCGGATGTTATTCTGCTGGATCTGAACCTGCCAAAAATGAATGGCGTTGAATTCCTGAAAATAATTCGCTCGGATGACCGGTTCAGAGATATAAAAGTATTTGTTATGACCACGTCTTCTGAAACAAACGACCGTGCAGTTACGGAGCAATTAGGCATTTCGGGTTATATCATCAAGCCGTTAAGTTATACAGATAATACCAAACGTGCCGATTCGATGGATTCGTTTGTGCAGTTTCATCTCAGGAAAATTTTCAACGAGGCTAATTGAAGTGACTCAAAATTTTTTTCTCCTACTTTTATTTGATGAAAAAAATATTCCTGCTCCCTGTTGTTCTGTTATTTCACTACACAAATGCCCAAACAATTATTAACCGCGATACCGCCATTGAGCAGATGGTGAAGGAGGTTTCTCCGGATTCGCTTCGTTCATACATCAACACGTTGGTAGCATTCGGCACAAGAAATACTTTAAGCACGCAAACAGATGCAAAGCGTGGTATTGGAGCAGCGAGGAACTGGGTGCTAAAAAAATTTGAGGAGTTTGCCCAAGAATCACACGGAAGGCTTACAGCAATAATTGATACAACAACCCTGCAGCCTGACAATAAACGGGTAGATGCAACTGTATTGCTCGGCAATGTAATGGCAACATTAAAAGGTACGGATGCAAACGATAGTCGCATCTTTATCATCAGCGGACATTTGGATAATATGCGTTCAAAAGTTATGGACAGAACAGGTGATGCTCCGGGTGCAGATGATGATGGCAGCGGTGTTGCTGCAGTATTGGAATGTGCAAGGATAATGAGCAAACGCTCGTTTCCGGCAACCATCATTTTTGTTGCAGTGAGTGGTGAAGAACAGGGACTGCTTGGTTCAACGTACATGGCAAACAAAGCAAAAAAAGAAGGGTGGAATATTGAAGCAGTATTGAACAACGATATAATGGGCAGCAACAACAGTAATGAAACCAATATTATTGACAACACAAAAGTTCGCGTATTCAGTGAGGGATTGCCGGCTTATGAAACAGAAAAGAACGCCGCCGCCATTCGTGCATTAGGATTGGAAAACGACGGTAAGACAAGACAGCTTGCCCGCTATGTAAAAGAAGTTGGTGAAAGATATGTTGACAATTTGCAGGTGGTTTTAATTTACCGGAACGACAGGTTTTTGCGTGGCGGCGATCATTTACCTTATGTGCAAAATGGCTACGCAGCAGTACGCATTACGGAAATGGATGAAAACTATACAAGGCAACACCAGGATATAAGAACGGAAAATGGTATTCAATACGGCGACCTGCCCGAGCATATAGATTACGAGTACCTGCGCAAAAACACGGCGTTGAATTTGTGTAATCTTGCCAACCTTGCCAAAGCACCCGGTATGCCCGACTCGGTGAAGATTGAAGTAAAGACATTAACCAACTACACTCACCTGATGTGGCAGGCTCCTGAATATGGCAAGCCAAAAGGCTATTATGTTTTAATGCGTGAAACCACGAGTGCCTTCTGGCAAAAGAAATATTTTACCACGTTAACGGGAATGCGGCTGCCATATTCAAAGGACAATTATTTCTTTGCAGTTCAATCAGTTAACTCCAATGGAAATGAAAGTTTGCCTGTTGTACCGGTTCCGTCAAAATAGCTTTTTTTATCTACTTAATGGGCTTTACAAATTTGAGAGTAAACCTTCTTTATGTATCACCTTAAATATGAAATAGGCTTTTCCGGTTAAACTTTAGTTGCTAAATCCGATACGTTTACCCAAAAAATCATACTTTTCACGAATATGAGTTATTTCGATTAGAATAGGTAATCTACTTTTACACTACCAAAACTAAAGCACTCAGTTTTTGTAATTCAGCCCTTCTTATTGACTTCACTAAGAACTTTTAGTTCAACCATTATTTAAGTTAATTGTTATGAAAACTACTTATTCGGTTTTTAAAACTATGCACTTTGTTGCAGTGCTTCTTTTACTGATGGGAAAAGTGAATGCAAACACAATCACCAGTAAAAGTATAACCGGCAACTGGAATTCCACTTCAAGTTGGGTTGGCGGTGCCATACCCTCGTCTACAGACAGTGTTGTAATTGCATCAGGAGCAGTTATAACCATGGATAAAAATTATACCACAACAGTTGATAATGATCCGTCTCTTACAATAAGCGGCACTTTAAAACTTACAAGCAATACTTCGTTATTAAATTATACAAGTGTTGTAATTAATTGCCCTGGTAATATTTATTGGTCAAATAATTCAGATCTAACTTTCACTGATGAGGTTGAAATTGTAATAAACGGCACAGGCGGCGGATTGCAGCCAACCGCAGGCAATGGTAACGGAAGCCAAAGGTTAATAGTTGGAGCAGCAATAATCGCAGTATCGAGCGACCATGCAAATAATGCAGACTATTCTTTTGAAGAATTTAATGGTTTAGGTGGCCTTCCGCGGTTTAAACTGTCCGGGTTATCACCAGTTTGTTACGGTTCAAGTATTTCAGTAAAGATGACGCCTTCATTTAGTAATTACAATTCGTATTGTGTGTTTTCATGGGCTACGGGTTCAGGCACTATTACTCCTTCAAGTGGTACCTATACCGGGGCTGCAACTGTTACAGTTACACCTTCAGGAACCGTAAGTACACAAACAACCTATACAGTAAAATGTAAGATTTTTAAAACAGATGGAACAAGTCTTCTTGCGTCCAAAACGCTTGATATAAAAATAAACCCAATGCCAACTGCGAGTGCAGCGTTTTCGGCAACGCCTTGCCTTGGCAATAATGCTACAATAAATGCAACTACTGCAAATACCACAAATTATCAATGGCAGCTAAGCAGTGACGGAGGTTCATCCTGGACTGATATATCAAACAGTTCTCCATATTCAGGAGCAACTACAGGGTTACTTTCACTCTCTGCCACCAATATTTCAATGGCAGGTTATTATTACAGAATTAAGGCGAGCAATACAACCTACCCGGATTACAGCGGCAGCTACTGTAATGCCGCCTCGGGCGCTGTTCCTTTGCAGTTTACAAATCAATGGCTGGGAACAACTAACACTAACTATAGCAAACCATCGAATTGGATAAATAATGCATTGCCGGTCTTTAATACAGGGTGTCCAACCGTCGCTATACCGGCTGTGTCAACCTTGCCACAGCTTACTACAGGTGTAATAGTTACCAACTTATCTATTGCACCGGGTGCCTCCCTCGACCTGAACGGTTATTCTTTGGAAATTGACGGTACTTTCAGCGGAAGTTCTACCGGGTATTTAAAAGGAAACTCAAATTCTTCACTAACCATCGGAGCAGATGATGTTACGAACATTAATGCCGGCACGCTATACTTTGACGCGGCAAACAATAATTTAAAAACATTCACTATCAGGGGAGCCAAAAGCATAGCATTAGGCAACGCATTAAATATTGCCGCAGGAACTTATGCGAGCCCCGGCAAAGTAACCGCCAAAGGCGTGTTAGCTGCAGGAGGATTTTTAACACTTAAATCAGATGTTAATGGCGATGCAATGGTTGCTAGTTCTACAGGTTCAATCACCGGGGATGTAACCGTTGAAAGGTACATACCAGCGAGAAGAGCATGGAGATTACTCACCTTCCCGTTTAGCAGCAGCACGCAATCTATAAATGATGCATGGCAGGAAGGTGCTACACCCAATCCAAACACTTCTACTCAAAATAATCCAAACCCCGGTTATGGAACAGAAATTACTTACGATAATAATACAGGCCATGGCTTTGATGTGAACACCACGGTGAACCCGTCATTGAAAGTATGGGATAATTCGACAAATGCATGGTCAGCTTATTCACCGTATACTAATACAACACACTTAACAGATTATCCTGCCTATTGCCTTTTTGTAAGAGGAAGCAGGGCCATCAATCTTGCCCTCGGAACATATGCTATTCCTGACGCAACCATTTTACGTGCAAAAGGCCAGTTGAATGAAACAGGAAGTTCTATAGTTAAAACTTATTCAGGCAGTGCAGGAAAATGTATTCTCGTTGGTAATCCCTTCGCCTCTGCTATTAATGTTCAAAACATTTTGGACGGAACAAAAGGCAGTGGTTTTAGCCTGAACAAACTATGGGTTTGGGATGCGAAAATAGGAGGCAATAGCGGTGTTGGCGGTTATGTTACGTATAGTAGCGGAGTTTGGGCTCCCGCTAACGGAAGTTATTCCGGTTCATCCCCTGTAATACAGAGCGGGCAGGCCTTTATGGTTCAGCTTACCGGCAACAGCGCGTCAATGACATTCCAACAAAATGATAAATCTTTATCTGAAGGCAACGTGAATGGCTTGCAAGCCAACAATGAACAGGCACCAGGCACCGGCGCAACATCTTTAAAAGCTATTTCTGCGGGCAATTTAAGAAATACAAAAAATGAATTCTCCTATCCTGTAGTGCATGCCAACCTAATGATAGCATCAGGCAATTCATTGTCGCTGGCTGATGGTGTGACTGCAGTTTTCAGCAATAATCTCTCAAAAACAGCTGCCGACAGAAACGCTGCTAAAAACTGGAATACGAATGAGAATATGGCACTTGTTCGCAATGGACAAACTTTTGCGATAGAATTTCGGCCAAGGCCCGAGAGTACCGATACAATGTTCTTCCGCCTTTATTTATTTAAGGGCAGTCCCTATGCTTTGCAAATATTTGGTCAAAATATCAGCGACAGTTTAAAAGGCAGGGCCTGGCTGGTAGATAACTATTTAAATACTCGTACAGAAGTTCATTTAGCAGATACATCCGTTATCAATTTCCAAACCAACACTGATACAAACAGCTACCGCAACCGCTTTATGCTGGTGTATGTAAGAAACGCTGAGAAACAACAAACAGGTAACAACTCAAAAATTTCAAATACTGACGTATCTTATATAAGCGTATTCCCTAATCCTGTTATTGGCCGCACCTGCAATATGCTGATAAGCAATAATCTCCCTGCAGGCAAATACCAGGCACTTATTTATGATGATAAGGGAATGTTGAAACTGGCAAAAGAGGTTGAGTATGACGGCTACAAATCCAATTATAAATTAACCTTGCCGGCTTCCCTTAACCAGGGCGTATACAAGTTAGCGTTGAGTAAGGATAATACTGCTTTACAAACCATTTCGTTTATCTTGTCAGAATAAAGAGACGGTAATTTTTTAAGGCACTTTTACTACACAACAAAAAAGATTGAGCGAACAACTCAATCTTTTTAATTTAGAAGTCTTTTTATATTAAAACCAATTTTCCTGGCGTTCTTCAGGAATTAATTTATTGGCAAGGGCTGCCATATTTGTTTCAAGTATAGCTTCAGCTTTTTCAGCTTCTTCATCTTCGGTAAGATTAGTTTTCTGGCGTATCTGCGAAATGGAACCTTTTACTATGCTTTCTTTATCTATGGTTGCTTCGCGTGCAAAAATGTTTCCGTGCACTTCAGCATTTTTAAGGGTGTAAATTTTCTCTTCGCAATACACATTACCTTTTATAATGCCTTTCACTATCACCTTTCTTGCGTAAACGTCTCCATTAAGCAAACCGGATTTTTCAACTGTGAGCGTTTTACGGATAGTTATATCACCATTAACAACCCCTGCAATATTCCCGTCACCATCAGAAGAAATATTTCCGCTGATGATGGTTTGCCGGGAAATATAGAAACTGCGCCAGTATAAAAACGGTACTTTCATTTGTAGAAATTTAGGCAATAAAAAAATTAAACCTGCTCAAATAAAGATATAGATGTTGTTGCATTGCCAAGATCCAATCCTATGCAACGTGCCGGGTTATTATCCGAAACTCTCAGCGAATTATAAAGATATCCAACACTTACGATCGTTTCAGGGTTAGGCACAACTTCCACCTGTATAAAGCCTTTAAATTCGTCTGCAACAAGATCGGTTAGTTCACGATAGTTAGCTCCGCCACCCATTAAATAGATCTTTGAGCAATGTTCAAGATCACCATCAGTGAAATGCTTACGCATAAGCGGTGATATAACTTCCCTGTAATATTGAGTAAGCAGGTTGCGTTTCATTTCCTTTAAATCTATTCTGCGCCGATTGGTGAAAATGGAACCGTTCATAAATGCTTCATCCATCTGGTGCTCATTCTTCATATCGAGAAAATATTGCGTATTCAACTCTCTTGCAAGGTTACCTGTTACATATCGCAAACCATGTGAACTAAAACATGTTCGGTGGACGAGGCCGTCATTTGTTGCAAGTCCGCCTTCCACTGTACCAAATCCGAAACTTATAGCGATAAAGTTTTCTGTTAAGTTAGGAGCATGCACTTTTTTAAGCCCGATAATACCACCTACAATTTCCGGTATTACATCAAAGGCATCAACATCAAAAGTATTTTTCTTCAATCCGCCGTTTACGTTGAAGGTGTTTGTATCGAATTCTACCATAAAATGCCTGCGGGAAAGATATTGCTGCGCTGCACCTTTAAAAACATTGAACGTTGAAAGTGGTAATCCAACAGTTATAGTAAAGGGCTGTTGTACCCGGTTCAAAACATTTACAATTGCTGCCTTGAACAAAATATCAAAATCCTCTTCATCCGGTGCGGCGTTTACAACACGGCCCGCGTTTACAGCATTACGCCTTGCCATGTTTCCAACCAGGTACCATGTTTCATTCTTTTTAATTTTTAATCCGTTCAATAGATCCTTTGCAGAATTCTGTGTATTACCAAATGCAGTTTCAAAAACACTCGGAAATGTTATAACTGTATGTTGCATGGCAGGTAGTTTTTTGTGAAAATAAACATTTTATAAATGTAGTTACTCAGCAGTTGCAAGTAAAAAAATTCAGACAAATAGTTAGCCGGTTTGATTTAGTGTTGATGAAGGCAGAATGTATTAATCAAATTGTATCATAAACTTTCCCTCCTTTATTTGAACCGTGGTTCCGTGGTCTGTATCAACATAACCGCTAAAATGGCCTGTTGCAATGCCTGTTGCCCCCGTGTATTGTTCGATGGTTAAGGAAAACGGTTTTGCCTCACGTGAATAAAAAATATCACCCGTACCACCAATGTTATTATAGTATTGGAAAAACACATTTGAGGTAGTGATATTATAGCTGTCTGAAATTAATGGAATGCTTAAATATACTGTCATGATAAGCCCTGTATCCAACGAACATGTGGAAGGCCCAAAAAAAGTAAATGCACTTCTCCCTGTTGGCTCTAACAATGCACGTGTAATGTTGCCGCAAAAAAAGAAAGTGTCATACTTGAAATTCCATGTGCCCATTATATAATCATCACGCCCAACGCAGCCCTGGCAATAAGGAAAAACAATTGACTGAACAATCGTATCATTTGGAATAGTATCTATTGGTATGGTATCCCGGGGAATGGTGTCAAGCGTGTCTCTCGGTCCGCCTTCATAACTATATTCCTTAACGCAGCTCTGATAGCACATCAATTGAAAGAAAAGAAGACCCGCACAAAGCATATATAGCACCGAACGCAACATCATAATTAAAGATACTAAAAAGCAGTTTGCTTAAATTGAAGGAAGATGCCCGATAAGTTGTTTCTGCCCTGGTAAAAACATTTGCTTTGTTATAATATTTTTTAGCAAACGGATAAGAGCTGTAAACGGTTGCTTTTACCGGGAACTAATTAAGATTTATCTTCGACGCAACAAAATGAAAACACGATTTGAATACAGTAACGGTGAAATAACAATTATATGGCAGCCGCATCTTTGCCAGCATTCAGGTATTTGTGCGAAAACCTTGCCGGACGTTTACAAACCAAATGAAAGACCATGGATCAATCCACTTAATGCAACTACTGAACAACTCAAAGATCAAATTAAACAGTGCCCTTCCGGTGCTTTATCATTTGTGATGAACAATGAAAATCCGCAGGAATAATTCAATTACCACTCACCTCTTTTCAGCTTGACAAATGGTATGTAATTTTTGTTTTTATAAAAATGGATAGTAATCAAAACAGCCAGAATGGCTGAACAAATTATTGCAGTGTATGCGATATTATTATGACTGCTCCATTGCCGAACAGCTATTGCAACAAAAGCCCAAATACCAACTGTTGCAGATTCACGCATATTTCGTTTTTGATTAAGGAACAAGTACACACCAAATGCAATCATTACCATTATGATTGTCCATATATCCAATGAAATACCAAACCCGTTCCACTGAATACTTACCAAATAAGATGCAATGCACGCAACAGTTGCGGCAATTATCCATCCAATGTAAAACGCTATTGGCCACCAAACAAAGAATATAGTACGAACAGGCTCATCCTTTAATTCAAGTTCTAATTTTATAGTAAGCATGGTAAGACTGAATAAAAGAATTAATATTAAAATAACGCACCAACCTAACTGTTCGTTTATCCAGCGATACACCCATACTGCATTGGCAACATTGCTTAAAGCAAACCATAATCCTGTGCGTTGAATATAATTTTTTGCATCGCTTTTTATTATTCTCCACTCATAAATTACAAAACCGGCACACAGCAAAAAGATCACTGCCCAAATTATAAAAGCATAATCGGCAGGAGCAAATAATGTATCATACTTATGTGCAACATCGGCAACAGTAGTACGCATAAATACACCTGCATTAGATGCATAGTTTATGAACAGCATTAAAATAAATGTTACTGTGTTTACAATAACCAACGTCGTATTCCTTGTTTTCATCTTGCTTATTGAATAATAAAATTAGTAAGATTGAACTTGAACAGTTGTATATAATTTTGGTTGATCATAAAACAGGCGTATGAGTTATTCACCTTCAGCAAACCGGTATGCTTCGATGAAATACAACCGCTGCGGAAAAAGCGGTTTGTTATTACCCGCAATTTCTCTTGGCTTATGGCACAATTTCGGTTCTGTTGATGACTTTGAAAACGGAAGAAAAATAATTCATCACGCATTTGATAACGGCATCACACATTTTGATCTCGCCAATAATTATGGGCCTGTGCCTGGCAGTGCAGAAGAAAACTTCGGTAAAATATTAAAGCAGGATTTCACAGGAAATCTTAGAGACGAATTAATCGTTTCTTCAAAAGCTGGCTATCACATGTGGGAAGGGCCATATGGTGAATGGGGTTCGAGAAAATATTTAATTGCGAGTTGTGATCAGAGCTTGAAAAGAATGGGACTGGATTATGTCGATATATTTTATTCGCATCGCCCCGATCCAAATACACCGCTAGAAGAAACAATGATGGCGTTAGATACAATCGTGAGAAGTGGCAAGGCCTTGTATGCCGGCATTTCAAATTATGATGCAGAGCAATCAAAACAAGCGATTGAAATTTTAAGAAGTTTGGGAACAGCATGCTTAATTCATCAACCAAAATATTCCATGTTCGTGCGTTGGGTAGAAGATGGCTTGCTCGATGTATTGGAAGAAAACGGTGTTGGCTGTATTGCCTTTTCACCACTTGCACAAGGCCTGTTAACTGATCGTTATTTAGAGGGTATTCCGGAAGATTCACGTGCTGCAAAACCTACAGGTTATTTACAAACAAGTGAAGTGACAGAAGAAAAAATTGCAAAGGTCAGAAAGTTGAATGAACTCGCCCGGCAAAGAAATCAATCCCTCGCACAAATGGCTTTAACGTGGCTGCTGGAAGATGACAGGGTTACAAGTGTTTTGATCGGCGCAAGCTCTGTTGAACAATTAAAAAATAATCTTGCAGCTTTAAATAACTTATATTTTACCGCAGAAGAACTTGAAGCAATTGAAAATATTTTAAAGTGATTCTTTACTTGCTCAAATTTCATTCAAACTAAACGGCAACTTCCTTATTCGCTTTCCTGTAAGATCATAAATAGCATTGGTAAGCGCAGGTGTGAATGGAGGCAGGCCCGGTTCCCCAACACCACCCGCATCTTTATCATTGTCCATTACGTGAACTTCGATAGGCGGAATATCCATTATACGCGGCATTTGATATGCATAGAAATTTTGTTGCTCAGTCAAGCCATCTTTAAATGTTATTTCATGGGTGGTTGCAGCACCAAGCGCCATGATAATTGAACCTTCTATTTGCGCTGCAATGATATCAGGGTTTACATACCAGCCGCAATCCATCACCGCCCACACTTTATCAATTTTGATTTTACCATCAGCATCTTTTGAAACCTTCACCACTTCACCGACCGTGCTTGAAAAACATTCGGTAATGGCTACACCATAACCTTCATTTTTCTTTCGACTTTTCCAGTTTGTTACTTCTTCAATTTTATCCATCAGCTTCTGGCATCTTTCATCGTTCAAATATTTTCTCCTGAAATCAAGCGGATCTTTTCCTGCTTCAATCGCCAATTCATCCATAAAACTTTCGTAGGCAAAACCATTTGTTGATGCATAAACAGAGCGCCACCACATAACAGGAATTGGTGTTTCAAAAAGAATATCTGAAATGCTTAAATTTTTAATGCTGTCGAAATAAGGTTGTAAAAAACCTTCGGAAGAACTTCCGTTCGGTTTTGTTTTATCAGCTTTATCGTCCTGAAGATCCATATTTTGACCACACAATCTCATTTTAAAAGCGGCGATCTCTCCATTGTTAATTACACCTTCAGCTCTGTAAGACATGCCGGGCCTGAACGGTCCTTGCGCCATATCATCTTCACGTGTCCACACAACCTGAACCGGTGCATTTATTTCCTTTGATATCAAAACCGCTTCATGCGGATAATCAAGAAATGCCTTTCTTCCAAAACCTCCACCGAGAAATGTCATGTTCACGGTAACTTTTTCAAGTGGCACTTTAAATTCGTCACTGATGAAACCCTGCACCCAATCCGGTGCTTGTATCGGTCCCCAAATTTCAATTTCATCAGCTTTATAATAGGCAACGCAATTCAAAGGTTCCATGGCACTATGCGCCTGGTAAGGTGTTTGATAAATCACATCGAGCTTTTTATCGGCCGTGGCGATAATACCGTTAGCATCACCTTGCGTTTTAAACGATGTTCCTTCTTGTGTCTTCAATGCTTCTTCATGTCGTTTATAAATATTCTCTGAATTGATGTGTTCAAAACCGCTGTCGTCCCAAACAACTTTTAATGCTTTTCTTCCCTGCATGGCTGCCCATGTTGAAGTAGCAACAACAGCAACACCTTCACGAATAGTATTGAACACTTTCATCTGCACTTTAAAAACTTTTTTTACTCCTGCAACTTTCAATGCAGCACTATCATCATAACTTTTAATTACACCGCGTAATCTTGGATTGCGTTCAACGGAAGCGAACAGCATACCCGGTAATCTTTTATCAAGACCAAATATGGCCGAGCCGTTTGATTTTATGACGGTATCGCGGCGATGCATTGGCTTACCAATGATCTTATACTCAGAACGTTTTTTAAGTTGCACATCTTTTGGTGGCTGAAGTTTAGATGCATCAAGCACTAATTCACCATAACTCAATTTATCACCTGAAGATTTTTGATACACATAACCCGCTTCTGCATAACAAGCTGATGTGTTCACATTCCATTTTGCAGCAGCAGCAGCGATCAACATCTCACGGGCAGTTGCACTTAACTGTAATAAATTTTTATAAGAGCTGCGTATGCTTGAACTGCCGCCTGTTATCTGGCTTCCATATTTTTTTTGATTGCCTGGCGCAAACTCTATGTTCACGTCATTCAGATCAACTTCTAATTCTTCTGCAATAATTTGGGGTATCGATTGATAGGCGCCCTGGCCCATTTCTGCACGATGACTAATTAATGTGATTTTTCCGGAAGTATCAATTCGTATCCACGCATTCAATTCTATTTCTTCATTTGCAGAATTAACTATCTCGCTCTTTTTTGCATTAGCTGGAAAATATAATCCTAAAAAAAGCGCAGTGCCTGATAATCCTGTTGACCTCAAAAAATTTCTGCGCGATAATGTTTTCTTGTTTGATGTTTCTATCATCACAACTCACTTTAAAAATTAATTATTGTTTTGGAGGAGCATAACCACCTTTGTTGATCCATGTATCCCATACGGTAACAAATTCACTATAACTCAATGGAGGTGCAGGCCTGCCTTCACCCATTTGCCAACCTGCTTTCACTAAAGTATCTCTTGCATGTGCCAATAATTCTTCTTTCCCCTTATGGCCGTTCATATCGTAATTCATGATTTGTAAAGCAAGGTCATGCGCTGACTTTCCCTGGAAAACCATTTTCATATCTGAAGGCGGCAATTGCCATTTTGGATTTCCCGGGGGCGTGTGCAAACCCGCGACATTTGTTGGCTGATGACAGTTGGAACATTTCAAAGCATACAAACCTTTGCCATCTTTTCCGCGCTGCACATTCATGATGTGAATATGACTGTCGTTGCCTTGCAAAGGACGATCACCAGCAGGGTGACAGTTCATACATCTCGGGCTCATTAAAACCTTATACACCTGCATAAAAGCCTGCACTGATGCAACACTGTCTTTATCATCGCCTTCATTTTTAAAATTGCGTGTTGCACGTTCTTCACTTGTAAATCCTGAACTTATCAATCCTATTAATGCAATCATGCAAACAAAAACAGTAATGGTTTTCTTTTTAGAGAAGTGCAATTTAATTTTTGAATGTTGTTTCATGTTGTTCAATGAAGTTTGGTCATGTTAAAGCTTTGCTTCCTTTTGTTGCATCTGTGCTGCGCGATGAATGGCTCTGCGAATACGCAGGTATGTACCGCATCTGCAAATGTTTCCCGCCATTGCATCGTCAATATCTTCATCTGTTGGATCTGGGTTTTCTCTCAGCAATACGGCTGCAGACATGATTTGTCCCGAATGACAATAACCGCATTGCGGAACATTTTCTTCCTGCCATGCCAATTGTAAAGGATGATCATTGTTTTCCGATAAGCCTTCGATGGTAACGATCTGTTTTCCCTCAGCACGACCAACTCTTGTTACACATGAACGGACTGCTTCTCCATCAAGATGCACCACACAAGCACCGCATTGTGCTACACCGCATCCATACTTTGTTCCTGTAAGGCCTATTGCATCTCTTATTGCCCATAACAACGGCATGTCAGGATCAACATCTACCTGGTATGTTTTTTTGTTCACGTTTAATGTTATCATACACTATGAAATATTATTGATATCAAATGGTAATTTACGAATTCTTTTTCCTGTAGCAGCAAAAACAGCGTTCGCTAATGCAGGCGCTAATGGTGGCAAACCCGGCTCTCCAACACCTTTTATTTTTTCGCCTCCTGTAAGAATGTGCACTTCAATTTCAGGAACTTCATTGATGCGAATAAGAGGATTATCATAAAAATTATGTTGCGCCACTTTTCCATTTTCTAAGGTAATACATGGCTTAGTTGCGGCAACCAATCCCATGATAATTCCGCCTTCAACCTGTCCTTTTACGGTGTCAGGATTTACTACTTTACCAAGATCGATCACTGCATATACTTTATCAACCTTGATCGCGTGGTCTTTGTAAGTCACTTCAACAACTTGCCCACATAATCCTGCAAAAAATTCCCATTGGCCAACACCACGGCCTTTGCCTTTTGGCATCGGTTGATCCCAGTTTGAAACTTCTTTCAATTTCAATAAAACTCTTTTTAAATCTGAATCTTTATTAAGTAACGACAACCGAAATTCCATCGGGTCTTTCTTTGCTTTATAGGCAAGCTCATCTATAAAACATTCATGTGCAAATGCAAGTGTTGAACTTGTCACAGATCTCCATGCAACAACTGGCACATGAAAATCTGCACGCACATAAGATGTTTTTAGATTTGAAATTTCATACGCTTGTTCACCGATCCCTTCCACCATACTTCCATCAACCTTAGTTTTATCAAAGTTTGGTCGTTTAGTTGATTCACCTAAAGAAGGGCTAATAACTTTATGTTGAAAAGAGATCAAGTTTCCATCACCTGAAAAACCTGCTTTTAATTGTGAGAAGGTCATTGGCCTGAACGGGCCTTGCTCTGTTGTGTCTTCCCTGCTCCAGATCAGCTTTACAGGCTGATCTATTCGCTTTGCAATGTTGATCGCTTCAATGATGTAATCAAAATATAACCGTCGTCCGAAACCACCGCCGATAAAGCTTGTGTGCAAGGTTATTTTTTCAGGAGCAAAGCCAATGTAATCATGCAAATTGTTGGGGTCACTTCCTGTTAACCGGCTGGGCACTTGCGTGGATGTCCATATTTCAACAGCCTCATTTTTCACTTGTGCAATGCAGTTCATTGGTTCCAATGTATGATGCGCCACCATTGGCGTTTCATAAAATGCTTCAACAGTATTATCAGCAGAAATGTTTAATGAATCAACTGACCCAATGTTCTTATCAATAATTCCCTCTTCTTTTGCCAGTGCACGCAAGTGACGTTCGTAGTCTTCTGTATTGAACTGTTCGTATTCATTCATATTCCATTCTATCTTCAATCTTTTTCTTCCCTGCAAAGCGTTCCAATATGAATCTGCAATTACGGCCACACCAACAGATTTGTAAATGCCCATTATTCTTTCCACTTCAACCACCTTCACAACACCCGATACCTTCATTGCATCAGTTGCATCAAAACTTTTCAATGTACCGCCAATTACAGCGCATCGTTCAATACTTGCATACAACATGCCCGGCACTTTCATATCAATTCCGAAAACTGCACTACCGTTTGTTTTTAAAAGCACATCAGAACGGTGCATTGATCTGCCGATCAGCTTAAAATCTTTTTCATCCTTAAGTTTCGGTTCTTTTGGTAACTCAATTGCTGATGCTTCTGCAACTAATTCAGAATAGTTTAAAGATTTTTTTGTAGGGCGGTGATACACCGCTGCTCTTTCAGCATAACAATCATTTACATTAACGTTCCATTTTGTGGCGGCAGCTTGTACAAAAACCGCTTTGGCGGATGCACCGATTTTTCTGAAAGTTGCATAATTACTTCTGATGGAAGAACTGCCGCCTGCGGATTGCTGATTACCGAATTCTGTTTCACCGTTTGTTAGTTTAACAGTGAACTGATCAGGTGCCACTTCGAACTCCTCTGCGATCAATGCAGGCACCGATTGAAATGTGCCTTGCCCCATTTCAGGTTTTATATTGAAGATTGTAATGTCGCCGTTTGATTTAACAAGAATGTAAGGCGTGAAGTTCCTGGCATCAGCTATATCCAATACTTTATCTGTGTTGCCCTTTGCAGAAAGACCAAGCCAAAGCGCTAAACTTGCTCCACCTGTATTTTTGATAAAAACTCGCCTTGAAACCGGGTAAATGCTCATTTGAAGTATTTAAACACTTGTTGTGGTTATAAAATTAGGATAAATCGTTTCAAAGCTCAACAATAATTGATGGATAAAAGGTATGAAAAGTAAACAACTAATTATAGAATTCAAACATTCCTCATTTTTATGCATACTATTGAATTTGCATGGACAGAAGTTATTAAAATTGTACTACCTTGTTTAGAACTGTAATTAATAATTTTTGCAGAATGAAAGAGCTGAATGATATTATACAGGCATACGATAAAGCAGTATTACACAACAAGCAAACTGCGTTGGCAACTGTTGTGAAAGTCAAAGGTTCATCTTATCGCAGGCCGGGTGCAAGAATGCTGGTAATAGAAGACGGCGAAATTACAGGCGCTATCAGCGGTGGATGTTTAGAAGGTGATGCATTGCGCAAAGCACGGTTTGCTATACAGCAGCAAAAAAATAAACTGGAGATTTACGATACAACAGATGATGAAGATGATAAGCTTGGTGTGCAATTGGGTTGTAACGGCATTGTTTATATTTTGTTTGAACCCATAAAAAAAGATGATGCAAATAACCCGATCAACCTGCTGACAAAAATAGCGAGGCAAAGAAAAAATGCTGTGCTCATAACCATTTTTGATCAAAACAAAAATGCTGTCCAAAAAGGCACTTGCGGTTATGTAAGCGAAACAGGAAAATTCTTTGCAACCGAAGAAGAAAGTTTTATTAAAGACAGCAAATCAGTATTACATCAAAAGCAAACCTATATTGATGAAAATGTATTGTACCAGTTTATTCCTCCTGCTATACAATTAGTCATTTTAGGCGCCGGCAATGATGCGCAGCCATTGGCTGACATGGCTTCATTGTTGGGATGGAATATTACTATTGTTGACGGAAGGCCGGCTTACGCAACACAACAGCGTTTTCCAAAAGCCAATAAAATTTCAATAACTAAACCTGCTGATATTTTATCTGCTGCTGATATTGATGAACACACTGCTTTTGTATTAATGACTCATAATTATAATTACGATGTAGCGGCATTTGAAAAAATAGCTCGAACAGATTGCAGATACGTCGGCGTGCTGGGTCCGAAGAAGAAACTACATAAGATGATTGATGAACTAAATGAAAGAGGAATGAATATAGAAATTGACAAACTGAAAAACGTTTATGCTCCCGTGGGTTTGGATATTGGTGCTGAAACATCAGAAGAAATTGCGTTGTCTATTATTGCTGAAATAAAAGCAGTGTTTTCGGCACGGCAGGGCTCATCGCTAAAAGAAAAAGCAACAGCAATTCATAATCCTAATATAACATTGTAGATGAATAACACAGCGATTATCATTTTAGCGGCTGGAGGTTCTTCGCGTTTTGGTAAGACGAAGCAACTACTTCATTTCAATAATAAAACTTTATTGCAACATGTAATTGACGAGGCTGTTGAATCGGGCGCAGAACCGGTGATTGTTGTTGCGGGTGCAAACGCAGAAGAAGTCTCAAAAGAGATAAATAAAGAACAGGTACAAATTGTTTTTAATGATAAATGGGAAGAGGGAATGGCATCAGGGATTGTTGCGGGGGTAAAAAAAGCGATCACCTTAAATAATGATATTGAGAAAGTAATTATTGCTGTGTGTGATCAGCCATTTGTATCATCAGGTCTATTTCAACAATTATACAAAAAACAAAAAAAAGGTGTACAACATATCGTTGCATCTGCTTATGCAGATACCATTGGTACACCGGCCCTCTTTACCCAGAAATATTTTGATGCCTTGTTAAGTTTAACCGGCGACGAAGGCGCCAAAAAAATTTTGAAAGCAAATGAAGATGATGTTGTAACGGTTGATTTTCCACAAGGCGTAATTGATATAGACACACAAAAAGATTATGAAGATTTATTGGATCAGCAGAAGCATATTTTATAAATCCTCTTTTAATGGAAAACAAAAAGATCGCGGCTCACCTGCTGAAAAAGCGATACTACGAAAGTTTAATCAAGGCCCAAGAACGGATGTACTGAAAATCGGTGAAGGAGATTTGTGAAGGCAAATTAAGGACAATACATGAGCTGAACATATCATACGTTCTTGATTTTATTTGGTTACTTTCTTTGCATCAAGTGAACAGTAGTTGCAAAAACTTCAAACTGGCTAAGGTAATCAGCAAGATCTTACAATTTTTCAACAGCTCATGCGTTAGGCGCCTTCTACGGTTCGGTCTCGGCTAAGCCGAGATTGAAAAAAATCCGAAGGTCATTTTTTCAAAGGAGCGCAGGCAGCGCCGTTGTATGAGCGAGGCCCAGCGGCCATGAGCGAAAAATAATTTTGTTACTTAAGAGACAAAGAAAGAAACAAAAATCTTTTACATCTATAATTCCAGGCATGAAAAAACTCATTCCTTTAATCACTGCAATTGCACTTACTGCAACCTCAAGTTCTGCTCAAACAAAAATTACTGTTGCTGTTGCAGCCAACATGCAATACACCATGCAGGCATTGGTTGCTGAATTCGATAAAACAGATAAAACAAAAATTGATGTTGTGCTTGGCGCTTCAGGCAACCTCACGCAGCAAATCATGCAGGGCGCACCGTTTGATATTTTTGTTTCTGCAGATACAAGCTTCCCGCAAAAATTGTTCGACAACAATTTTGTTGCAGAGCCGCCTAAAGTTTATGCGCATGGCTTGTTAGTTTTATGGACAACAAAAATGAACGATCAACTGAAACAAGATTTAAAATTATTGCTCGATAATAACATACAGCACATTGCTATCGCGAATCCTAAAACAGCGCCGTATGGCATGGCTGCAGAGTTCATTTTGAAGAAATATAATTTGTATGATCATGTTTCATCAAAATTGGTAACCGGTGAAAGCATTTCGCAAACCAGCCAGTTTATTGCAACAGGCGCAGCAGATATTGGCTTTACTGCAAAGTCAATTGTAATATCAGATGAAATGAAAGATAAAGGCAAGTGGGTTGAGCTAAATCCTAACGATTATCCGCCGATAAAACAAGCCGCTGTGCTATTAAAGTACAGCCAACTAGATCACGCAGCTGAATCAAAAAAATTTTATGATTTTCTATTTTCGGCAAAAGCAAAAGCAATCTTTAAAAAGTTTGGATATATTGTACAATGATTGAATTATCTCCTTTATGGCTTACGTTTAAACTGGCATTATTTACAACGTTGATCTTATTTTTTATTGCTATTCCAATAGCCAACTGGCTTGCTGATAAAAAAAATATTTTCAAAATAATTGCAGAAGTAATTGTGAGTATGCCGTTGGTGTTGCCACCTTCTGTAATTGGTTTTTATATGTTGCTGGCATTTAGTCCCGGCAATGTATTTGGTGCCTTCCTCGAAAAATATTTTGATATCCGTTTGGTCTTTTCATTTGAAGGTTTATTGATTGCTTCCATTATTTACAGTTTGCCGTTCATGGTGCACCCGATTCAATCAGGATTATTATCATTATCACCGAGTTTAAAAGAAGCCGCGTATTCTATTGGCAAAACAAAGTTCCAGACACTTACAAAAGTTTTGTTGCCCAACATCAAGTCATCATTACTTACAGGTATTGTGTTAACGTTCGCACATACGGTTGGTGAGTTTGGTGTGGTACTGATGATCGGGGGCAACATTCCCGGCAAAACACGCACAGCTTCTGTAGCCATTTATGATGAAGTGGAAGCGTTTAATTATCACAATGCAAATGTGTATGCAGTTATCTTATTAGTCTTGTCTTTTATTATTTTGTTTGCGATGTATTTGGTGAACAGGAAAGTGCAGCAGGTAAAATATTTGTAAGAAAGTTGTATAACGCGTGATAACTAAACTTTTCCTTATTTCCCTTCGCAATACTTCAACAGCGCCGTAAATATTTCCCGGCGGATCGGGCTTACGTTATAATATTCACCACCCGGCAGTAAACCCATATTCTGACGATTAATTAACAAAATAATGGATGCATGATATCCAGGTATCACGGCAATGCTCGTTCCCGTAAAACCGGTATGACCAAATGCTCCGGTTGGCCCATTTTTGATAACAGGATTATCAGGGTCCATCATCCAGCCAAGCCCATTATTAAATTGATCTTTTGTCAAAAACAAATGCAGTGTTTTTTCAGAAATGAATTGCTTGTTGCCAATCTTGCCATTATGCAAAAGCATGTCCACTAACTTCTGTAGATCATCAACTGTTGAAAATAAACCGGCAGCTCCTGATACGCCACCTTCAGCATACCATGCATTGCCATCATTTACTTCGCCTTTCAACGTGTATTTGCGCCAGCCGTTCCAACTGTCGGGATTAATTTCTTTGTACATAAATCCAAGCGATGAATCGTGTGTCATTCTTGTTTCGTAAGGATTACCATGAGATGTTGCAGCAATCTTTGTAAACTTTCCTGATTGCAATGGATTGAAACTTGTATGCAACATGCCAAGCGGAATAAAAATACGTTGCATCATAAATGTATCCAATGAAGTGCCTGAAACCTTTTCAATGATCTCACCCAGCACTGTAAATCCAAGATCACTGTAATGCCTGCCTGCACCAACAGGATATTTTAATGGCAACTCACCAATCAACCGGAATGTCTGTTGCTTATTATGTGCCCTGTAAAACAGCGGATACCATTCAACTAAGCCGGCAGTATGTGCTAACAGGTTTCGAATAGTGATCGCTTTTTTGTCTGCACTGTTGAATGCATCAACGTATTTGCTTGCAGGGTCATTTACGTTTAGTTTTCCTTCATCCGCTAATAGCATAACAGCAGTTGTTGTGCCCACAACTTTTGTAAGTGAAGCAAGATCATACATGTAATCCGTGCTTGTTTTTTCGGGGTGATCCAGCAGCTTATTGTAGTAACCATATTTTTGGGCATAACCAAATGCTTCTTTCAAAAGCACTTTATCATCTTTTTTTATTTCGATCACTGCGCCGGGAATAAAATTGCTGTCGACCTCGTATTGTAAAATGCTGTCTGTAATAAATTTCAACCGTTCTAAACCGTTATCGGTTTGAGCAGATGTGCGAACGGCGAGGGTTAAAACAAGCACCGAAATAAAAATTCTTCTGTATATCATCTATTAAAACTTTTGTTATGCTTTTGCAATATCAAAAATAAATATGCACAAATATTTACCGACGAAATCACGCAGTTCATCGTCCCTATCCAAATTTTTACCTTATTCATTTGTTTTAATGTTTTATTCAAACGAGCTTAGCGCCGCAATTGAAAGTATGGGCTTATGGAAAAGCAACCGGGCATCCTTAGTTTATTAAAACCTTACCGCGGCATGGTGTTATCACTGCTGTTGTTTACGTTGTTAAGCAATGGCATTAACCTCATCATACCAAAAATTATTTCCGGAGGCATTGATGCATTTACCAGTGGCAATTTTAATTACAATTCACTCATCACAAATTTTACTATAGCGGTCATTGCCATTTTTATTTTTAGCTACCTGCAAAGCGTTTTGCAAACTTATGCTTCGGAAAGAGTAGCGAGAGATCTGCGCAAGCGGTTGTCCGAAAAAATTTCAAATCAGAGTTATGCTTTTATTGAGCAGGCAAATCCGTCAAAGCTCCTAACAAATCTTACTGCCGATGTTGATTCGATAAAGATGTTTATTTCACAGGCCATTGTTTCAATCGTTTCTTCATTGATAATAATTATTGGCGCGAGTGCATTGCTTATTAGCATTGACTGGAAACTGGCTCTGTGTGTGATCGCTATCATTCCAATCATCGGTGTTACATTTTATGTAGTGCTGAAAAAAGTAAGAGCATTATTTTTTCAAAGTCGTGCAGTAGTTGACTGGCTGAATAAAGTAATTAACGAAAGCATTTTAGGCGCAGCAATCATTCGTGTAGTTAACTCTCAGCAATCAGAATACAATAAATTTTTAGAAGCAAATACAAAAGCGAGAGATTTTGGTCTGCAGATATTGAAATTGTTTGCAGGATTAGTTCCTGTTATTACGTTCACCTCCAACATGGCTGGTTTAACAATACTTGCATTGGGTGGTCATTTTGTAATTAACGGAAGTATGACATTGGGAAACTTCGCGGCATTCAACAGTTATTTGTCTATGCTCATCTTCCCGATTCTTATTATTGGTTTTATGAGTGGTGTGATTGCACAGGCTACAGCCTCTTATCAGCGAATTAGTAATGTGATCAACACACCTGATGTACCTGGAACCGGAACAATTACTGCACCATTAAGAGGCCGCATTAATGTAAAGGATGTAAATGTTTTATATGGACAAATGCCGGTGTTGAGAGATATTTCTTTTTCTGTTGAACCCGGTTCTAAAATTGCCGTCATTGGGCCTACAGCAGCAGGGAAAACACAATTGTTGTATTTGCTGACAGGGCTCATAAAACAAACATCAGGCGTTATACAATTCGATGGTCATACAATTGATGAATATAAGCAGGATGCATTTCATCAACAGGTTGGTTTTGTTTTCCAGGACAGTATTATTTTCAACATGAGCGTTCGTGAGAACATTGCATTTAATGAACAGGTTGATGATACATCGATGAACAGGGCAATCGAAACGGCGGAGCTAAAAGACTTTATTCAAAAGCTTCCTGAAAAAATTGATACGATCGTATCCGAACGTGGCTCAAGTTTATCCGGTGGGCAAAAGCAGCGCATCATGCTGGCACGTGCATTGGCGTTGAATCCGAAAATTTTGTTACTCGATGATTTTACATCAAGAGTGGATGCGAATACTGAAAAAAGAATTTTGGAGAATATTGAAAAGAATTATCGCGGGTTAACATTAATATCAGTCACGCAAAAAATAACTACTGTTGAAAAATATGATCGGATCATTTTATTGATGCAGGGCGAGATCATCGCATCCGGCAAACATGATGAGTTGCTGCACAGCAGTCCTGAATATGTTCAAATCTTAGAGTCGCAGAAAAGTACGAGCAACTATGAGCTACAATCTTAACGAAATACCGGATAAAAAACAGAAGGTTTCAACCTATGCTGCGCTGAAGAGTTTGCTGCAGTTGATTGCGCATGAGAAAAAGAATATCCTCATTGCAACGTTGTTCATTCTGCTTAATTCGATCATCAACTTAGGCGGCCCGTTGATCATTGGTTACACGATTGATCATTATGTGCAAACAAAACAATATCACGGTGTGCTGGTTTTTTCGGGCATATTACTCGCAATGTTCACAATTGGTTTATTTGCAAGCTATCTTCAAACTAAGCTAATGGGCAGCGTGAGTCAGCGCATGTTATTTACATTGCGTAACACAATATTTAATAAGCTGCAGCAATTGCCCGTCGCATTCTTTCATGCTAATAAAGCCGGTGACTTGATTTCAAGAGTAAATAATGATACCGATAAGATCAATACATTTTTTTCGCAATCATTAATGCAGTTCATCGGCAGCATTGCAACCATGACAGGCGCAGGAATTTTTTTGCTATCGATCAATATTAAATTAGGTATAGCGGCATTATTGCCCGGCCTAACGATTTTTATTTTTACAAAACTGGTATCGCCATGGGTAAAGAAAAAGAATGCCGTGAATTTAAAAAGTGTCGGCGGGATGAGTGCAGAGATACAGGAAAGCTTGTCGAACTTTAAAGTGATCATTGCCGCCGCGATTATTTCAGGCAGCGATTTCAAACAGCGAATCAGCAAAACTATGCTACGGCGATTGGCGCAGGTTTAGCCAACAATATCTTCTTGCCGGTATACAGTTTATTTTCAGGTATTGCACAATTAATTGTTTTAGGGTTTGGCATTTATCTTATTGCTCATGGTGAATTTTCAATTGGCCTGCTTGTAAGTTATCTCGCTTATGTTACTTACTTCTACAATCCTTTGCGGCAACTGGCTTCACTGTTCGCAAGTTTTCAAACGGCGATGGCAGGCTGGGACAGGATCACAAAAATTCTTGCACTTGATAATAATCTTAAACTAATAAATAATGGCGCAACATCAGATGCAAATGCTGTGATTGAATTCAGGAATGTACACTTTAGCTATGACGGTAAGCACGAAATCCTGCATAACATTTCATTAAAACTGGAACATGGAAAAACGTATGCATTTGTTGGCCCCACAGGCGGTGGAAAAACCACAACCGCATCATTGATTGGAAGATTGTATGATGCAACAACAGGCACTGTTTTTTTAGACGGCAAGGACATTCGTTCTTACAATGAAGAGGAACGTTCAAAGAAGATTGGCTTTATTTTGCAGGAACCATTTCTATTCACGGGTACCGTAAAGGATAATATTTTATATGGTAATGAACAGTATAAAAATTATTCAGATGAGCAACTGGAAACGGTTATTCATGACGCAAATCTTAAAAGCCTCCTCACCATTTTTGAAAACGGTTTACAAACAAAAGTTACTTCAAGCGGTGATAACATTAGTATTGGTCAAAAGCAATTGATTGCATTTATGAGAGCTGTGTTGCGCAATCCTGAAATATTGATTTTAGATGAAGCAACTGCCAACATTGATACAATCACTGAGCAATTATTGGAAGATATTTTGAAGAAATTGCCGTCCAACACAACACGTATCATCATTGCCCATCGTTTGAACACGATTGAAAATGCAGATGAAATTTATTTTGTAAATGCAGGCGAAGTAATACGGGCAGGTTCTTTTGATGATGCAGTTGAAAAATTGTTGCATAGTAAACGGGTAAGTTAGAAAGTGCTTGCATAGATCCGCCACGTTTTCAAAACCCGGCGGATCTTTTATTAAAAACATTGCTACTTATGCGTTGTACTATCCTGTTGACTGGCATCAGGCATCATTCCAAGTTGTTGCATCATTGCCATGTTATCAAAAACTCCCCAGCGTTCAACTGCTTTTCCATCTTTCAGCACTATAATGTCAATGCCCTCTATATTTATTTGTTTGTTGGTTGCAGGCATATTTCCCATCGCGCCTGAATTGGTTCCTGTAACAGTTACGTGTGCAGCAACTGTATCTCCTTCCGCAACCATAAAATCTGTTTTTACATGAACATCAGGATAGGCCGTAAAGAAATCTTTAAAACTTGCTTTCATGTCATCGATGCCCTTTCCCGTTCTGCCGGGGTCGGGATTATGATCAACAAAATCGGCTGAGCAGAAAGAGTCGATCATAGCAGTATTGTGCGCATTTATCATCTGGTCGTAAAAGTTTTGAACAGTTGCTTTGTTGGCATCAGTATTTGAACCGGCAGTCGTTGCCGGTTGATTGCAGCTAAGTAATATGACTGCAATAAAAAATAAGCAAGCGAAATTCTTCATGTTGATAAATTTTGGTTTGGAAAATGGTATATTAAATGTAAAGTGTGCTATAACAGTGAAGCTGTAGAACAAGGCCTTTATGTTCGATCTTGCTTTCTAAAGGTCGCCATTCTGTCCTCAAGTTCAATTAAAGCGCCGAGTATGCCGGAAACGCTCAGAATGTTTTTTAAAAGCTCCCAGTTTATTCCACCTTCGACAAAAAGGGAAATTTCGGCAATGGCGATACAAAAGAGCATTCCCCAAACAAATGCACCAATCACTGAGTTTTTGCCAATAAAAAATGAAATCGCCAGGCATAAAAAGGCAAGGACCCCGAGTATATCCCAAAAATTTGCAGCAATCATGTTGAAAGCGGTTGGAAGCAACTCCTAAGATATGCCAATAAATAAATAAAAGTGTTAGTTTTTATAAATTTATTTTAGGAAGCCAGCTGGAGGGCATAAGGAAAGCAATAAAAGCTTTTTACATTTCCCTAAATATATCCTTGTTCCATCTTCGAAACTCATAGTATTTAGATTTAGGCTCGCCTGTCCAGCCGTTGATGCCTTTTTTCTTTGGCAGGTAATAACCGTGAATATATGCAAACGGAATAATAAAAGCAGAAAGAATGATCATGGCAACCGTCCTGCTGAAATAAACGGAGAGTAATATAATAATGACAAGCGTAAGAATGTATTTACCAACTCTGCGCCATTTGGGCGTTCGTTCTTCAAACTGCCCGAACAATATGTTTCCCAGAGCATAAATAATGCTCACAATGGCTACTTCAAACCAAAGCGAATTGGTTGCCCACATAATGGTTTATTTAAATTTTTTTAAAAAGAATAATGCTATTTTCTCCGAATCAATTCCAGCAGTTGTTTATCCAGCTTATGCCCGTACCAATCTTCGTAAGACACATCTGTTCTGCCGGAGTCAAGAATACCAAAATCGCCGCTAAAATTCCAAAGTGCAAGCCCTATCTTATTTGTAAACAAAATATCCGTTACATCAGTAAACCATGCCATAAAAACATCATACGGTGTTCGTTTCCAGCATCCGCCTTCGCCGCAATGCACGCCAACACCTTGCTTCGTTAATTCAATCCAGGGCTTATAGAAATCTTCGAGCATTGTTCTGCTTAAATATTTATCGCCCACTTGCCCCGGCCATTTAGGTTCGGGTAAATTAGTAGTGTCTTTATTTGCCCACGGCGCTTTGTAATGAGATATTTGCCCGGGATAATATGCGCGGCAACTTTGTGTAATACCAAGATCAACCAGTTCCGGAATTACATTGCTGCCGGCATTATTGCCATCAGCAATTATTAATCTTCCCGGTGTTTCTTTTTCTATCGCTTCTTTTGCGCCTTGTGCAACTTTACGATAAACATCCCCCGGTACCGGCCCGCGCTTTGAATGCTGATCATTCATGTCTTCCCGCATTCCCGGCTCATTCACTAAATCAAAACTTACCAATTTATTGGAGACATTTTTATAGCGCTTCGCCCACATGTTCCAGTGAAAATAAAATGCATTTTGCGCTGCTTCATCTTTCCATAAATTAAATGGTTCATTAAATCCTGCATTTACGCAATAACCCGGCGCACGGTGCAGGTTTATGCTGGTATGTAAATTAAACTTGTGGGCCGTTTGCACAAGCTTGTCAATATCATCAACAGCTTTAGCGTTTATTTTATAAACATCGTCAGCACTAATATTTTTTTCACGGTCAATATTCAGATAACATGGATAAGCAATTGGTATGCGCACAAAATCAAAACCCCAGTCACGCATCCATTTAAAATGGTCTTCTGTTGTTGAATGATTGTTATGCGCAGGATCAGGAGAAAAAAAATCAAGCAGGTTAAAACCACGCCAGTCCGGCAAAGCATTTCCCGTCTTTTTTATAAATGATGAACCTGCGGCAAATGCGGTTACTGCTATGCCTGTGTTTTTAATGAAAGTGCGGCGATGCATGTTGTATAAAATGTATCAGCAAGATATTGATTAATATTTTTAAATGCATACGCCGGTCTAATCTCAAGCAACCATCATTTACACGAACCGGTTTTATTAATCGCTGCCATCACAAAATTGAATTGCACACTTGTTGTTTCCAGCTTAACTTAGGAATGTTTTTACAAGAGCTAATTAATCAGTGAGGCTTGCAAATTTTTTAATTAATGAATGCGCCCGGCAAATATGTTTACAAAGTTTTATTGTTATCTGTGCTGCTTATAACAACTGCAAAAACTATGGCGCAGGAAATTTGCAATAACGGCATTGACGATGATGGAGACGGCCTTGCTGATCTCTTTGATCCCGATTGTCAATGCCGCTATTCTGTACCGGGTAATATGTTGCAAAACGGTTCTTTTGAATTGTATGACCATTGCCCGACAACATATTTATACAGCACTGATCATAGCATAGCCACCGGCTGGGAATTTGGAACGTACACCAATATCAACGAAGCTTACTTCTACCATAATCTTGATTGTTCATTTGATTCAGCCTATGTTACTCAAAATATGGCACCTGCACAGCCTTTGCCGGATGGAAGAGGTTTCATTTCCATACAAAATATTTCGGCAGTAGGCACAGTTAATGAAAAAGAGATCACTAAAACTTATGTCAGTCAATGTTTGCAAACGCCTTTAAAAAAAGGCGAATCTTATACAGTGAGTTTTTATGCAGGCAGGTTTAGATCGTGGGATAATTATGACGGAAAAATATTTCCTTTTAATGTAGCCATTTTTGGTAATGCAGATTGTAATGCGGTGCCTTTTGGACAGCAATATGTTTTAGGCAATGGATGTCCTGCCAATTATCCGGGATGGATCTTTTTAGGCGAAACAACCGTTTACAGCAGTGGGCAATGGGCGCAAGCTAAGATCACTTTCACGCCGACCGCTGATATCAATGTGGTTGAGATTGGGCCCGACTGCACTATTCTGCCACCTGTTGCTGATCTTTCAGACAGTACAACGTTTCTTGATTTTCATGTTTATTATCTTGATGCAATGCAGTTGCTGCCTACACAAAACTTCAACTTTCAGTATGTTCAAACAAAAGTTGGTATTGATTGCAATGGGCTGCCGGTTTTGGAAGCGCCAGCTTTTTCAAACGGAAATTACCAGTGGTATAAAGACAGCCTCGCCATCAAAGGCGCTACATCAACTTCTTTCCAAGTTACAGATACAGCAGGTATAAATTATTACAATGTTGAAATAACAACTCCTGATAGTTGCATCATTTCGGAACCGATCATGATTACTTCGAGTAAACTGGAAAACATAAAAATACCAACAGATACATTTTTTTGCGAGAATGATACTTTGCTGCTGGCTCAAAAATATAACGGCATTACTTACACTGTTAATGGTTTAACAAGTTCTTCGGTGATGATAAATAAAGAAGGTAATTATACAATTGTTGCAACAGATGTTTATGGCTGTCAAAAAATTTTTACCACAAATGTTACGCAGCAGAATTGTGCAGATTGTGAAGCTTTCATACCAAGCGCTTTTACACCCAATGGCGATGGATTGAATGATCTTTTTAAGCCAAAGTTCTTTTGTTATATTACTCAGTTTCACTTCAGGATATTTAATCGCTGGGGCCGGGTGATATTTGAAAGCAACGATATCAACAAAGGATGGGACGGTTTCTATGTTGGAAACAAATTGCCGTCCGGTTCTTATGTTTATTATATAGATTACAAAACATCAACCGGTACTGTTAAAACAGCTAAAGGATTGGTTACAATAATACTGTAGTTCAGGAATTATTCCGGTATTAAATTCATACTCTGCATCCAGTTTTTGCAACGCTCCATCCATTCATCTTTCGTTGTTGGATTATGCATTCCAAACCCGTGTCCTCCCGCATTATAAATGTGCATCTCAGCGGGAATTTTATAATGCAACAAAGCTTGGTAAAAAGCAATGCTGTTCATAACCGGCACAACATCGTCATCTGTTGCATGCACTAAAAATGTTGGCGGTGTTTGTGCTGTCACCTGCAATTCATTGGAAAAAGAATCAAGTAATGGTTTGGGAGGATGTGTTCCGATAAGCCTATCTCTTGAGCCGATATGCCCGATACCATCCTGGAAACTTATAACCGGGTAAATGAATATGGAAAAATCAGGACGAAGGTTAATGTTATTTGTGTTTTCAATATAACTGTGATTAAAATGTGTAGCAGCAGTTGAGGCAAGGTGGCCGCCTGCTGAAAAGCCCATTATACCAACCTTGTCCGCATCTATATTCCATTCTTTTGCATGCAATCGTACCAATTGTATAGCGCGTTGTGCATCCTGCAGCGGCCCGATCTTTTTATCAATCATTGCAGAATCTTCAGGAACACGATATTTCAAAACAAAAGCAGCAACGCCCCATTTATTAAATTCTTTTGCCACCGCAAATCCTTCCTTTACAATTGAAGTGATCCAGTATCCGCCGCCGGGACAAATAACCACAGCCGTTCCGTTAGCAATTTTTTTATCAGGCAAAAAAATGCTTAATGTTGGCTGCGATGTAAAGTGAACAATCGTATCACCATTATCCTGCGGCTCCCATACCTCTTTTGTGTTATAGGGTTTACTGTTGGGCACCTTACCATCATATAAATTGATGGTGTTTTGTGCCTGTGAAATTTGCATAATAAAAATTGAAATAAACAAACCGGTGATAATTTTCATAGATACGATTTAAGCATTTACTGAATCAAACACAGTTACCTTTTTCCATAAGTGCGAGCATTCTTTTACAAAGTCCATGTGCATTGGGTCAACCTGGTAACTTTCCTGGTCTGCAGCAGTATCAAACAATATCATCCAGGAAACGCTATATGTGTTTTCGACTACATCGCGATTGGTACCAGCAGGAACGCCTATATGAAATTGTTTTATTATCTGCGCTGATGATAATTTTTTTAACCCTTGTATCAATTGTTCGCGGTTACTGTCATTGTTTTCCTGAAGCCAAAAAAATACGTGATGGATAAAAGTGTTTTGTAGTTCCATGATTTTATTTTACACAAATAAAATTATTTTTTCACTTCCCATTCATTACCATTTTTTTCGAGCATAAAAACATTGGATGCCGGGCTTTCATTATTCTCACGGTCAACGCTGGTAACTGCAATGTAACAGCTGTTCCAGTCCTTATCAATTAAAGCCGATTGAATTAAGAACCCGAATTTCAGATTATTGTTTGAAGGAATTATTATAGCAGGATGATCTGTTAAACCAATAATTGTTGGTGATAAGTACACCACGAAATTTTTTATCGCTTCAGTTTCATTCTTGTTGAACGCGTCTCCTTCCACAGTGAATTGCTGAACGCCTTTATCTTCCTCGATATCTATTTTAGTGATGTGTGGTTGCTGAGGCGATGTTGTATCTATCCAATTCATCGGCGGTATTAAAGCCGGGGTTCTGTAATAATTGAAGCGCAGGCTATCGGCCCAGCCATTAGGATCATACAACAAATATTTGCTGCTGTAAAAAACACTTCCCTGCACATTCGGACCACTGCGCAACATCTTTATTTCTTCAGGCAGCTCGTTTGAATTGCGCCACGCGGTTGTGGGTTTATCCACTGCACGATATACGCCATGGCCAACGTATACCTGCTTCCCATAACTATTCGAACCCCACCAATTCAACAATGTTTCATAGTCGCAAAGATGGTTACCTATTTCCCAATATAGCTGCGGTGTAACATAATCTATCCATCCTTTTTTCAGCCATAATAAAATGTCGGCGTACAGATCGTCATAACATGTTTGCCCCGCTTTTGTATCACTTCCTCTTGCATCAACAGAACTATTGCGCCAAACGCCAAACGGACTAATGCCAAATTTTATAAACGGTTTATAAGTAACCACAGCGTCATGAATCATTTTCACAACGCTGTCGCAATTGCTGCGTCTCCAGGCATCTTTACTCAATCCCTTTCCATATAATATGTAAGCCTGGTAATCGGGAAATTCTTTGCCTGCAATTCGGTATGGATAAAAATAATCATCCATGTGAATGCCATCCACATCGTACCTCCTAATGATATCTGTAACAATATTGGTTAAATAGTGCATCACAGCAGGTATGCCGGGATTAAAATATTTCTTATCGCCATATTTTAAGAACCATTCCGGATGCTGTTTAGTAATATGGTTTGCTGCCACCGATGATGTTGGACTAAACACTGCACGGTACGGATTTATCCATGCATGAAATTCCATGCCCCGCCTATGTGTTTCTTCAATCATGAATTGCAGGGGATCATAAAAGGGAGAAGGAACTATTCCCTGTTTGCCGGTTAAAAACTCACTCCACGGTTCATACTTCGATTGATAAAAAGCATCTGCTGCCGGACGTATCTGAACAATAACAGCATTCATTCCTAACTGTTGCTGCCGGTTAAGTATGGTGATGAACTCCTGCTTCTGTTGTTCTGATGATAAATTTTTTGAACTCGGCCAGTCAATATTGTTAACGGTAGCTATCCATACAGCACGGAACTCAAACTTAGGTTGAACATTAGTTGATGGTTGACAATTAACAATTGACACTTGAAATATGAGAAGAATAAGGCACAATGCTCTGTTCATCATTCAACGAAGATATTATTTGAGCGCCTTGCGTTTAATGATGTGCGTAATTTTAAAAAGGAATTAAGGTATTAAACCTTGAAGGTTTCAGAAACCTTCAAGGTTTTCTATTTTTGAAGCAGTTTAAACTTTTATCATGGGTGAAATTTGGTTACAAGGCCCAATCCCTTCAGTACCTGGTTTATTACAGCCAGTTGCGCATGCATTGTTGCAGGCCAGGGAAGAAATAGATGAATTAATGAAGGATTTTGATGAATCGTTGTTATGGAAACGTCCTGCAGAAGTTGCTTCTGTTGGTTTTCATTTGCAGCATATTGTTGGAGTGCAGGATCGTTTGTTTACTTACGCGAAAGGAGAAATGCTGAACGAAGAGCAGCTTGATTATTTAAAAAAAGAAGGAGTAGCAAGCGATTCAATTAGCATAAAAAGTTTGCTTGAAAATTTAAATAAGCAAACAGATAAATCGATTCAGCAATTGATTAAAATGGATGCTAATGCTTTAACAGATAAGAGAGAAGTCGGCCGCAAAAAACTTCCATCTACTGTTTTAGGATTATTATTTCATGCAGCAGAACATAGCACGCGGCATACAGGGCAGTTAAGTGTTACATTAAGAATACTTAAACAACAAATGTTCTGGAACAATAAGGCGGATTATTAAGGTTAAACCTTGAAGGTTTTAGAAACCTTCAAGGTTTATTATTTTTGAAATATGCAAACACCCATCGGCGTTTTTGATTCAGGTTATGGAGGCTTAACCGTTTTAAAGGAAATAAAAAAGCGGTTGCCGCAATATGATTATATCTATCTCGGCGATAATGCAAGAGCGCCTTATGGCAACCGTTCTTTCGAAACCGTGTATCATTATGCATGGCAATGTGTGCAATGGTTCTTCAAACAAAATTGTCCTCTTGTTGTGCTTGCCTGCAATACTGCGTCCGCAAAAGCATTGCGTACCATCCAACAAAATGATCTTATTAAACATTTTCCTGAAAAGAAAGTATTAGGAGTATTAAGGCCAACAACGGAAATCATCGGTAATTATTCTAAAACAAATCATGTAGGCATTCTTGCAACAAGCGGTACAGTTAATTCAAATTCTTATGTAATCGAAATTGAAAAATTTTTTCCGGAAACAAAAGTGGTGCAACAGGCTTGCCCGATGCTTGTACCTCTAATAGAAAATAACGAATTTGAAAATGAAGGAGCAGATTATTTCATTCAAAAGTATTTACAGGAATTGCTGGATAAGGACGAGAATATCGACACAATCTTATTGGCGTGCACTCATTATCCTTTGATAAAAGCAAAAATTGAAAGTTTTTTAGATGATGATATTGCCATAATTGCCCAGGGAGAAATTGTTGCAGCAAGTCTTGAAAATTATTTGCAACGTCACACGGAGATTGAAACACAGCTCTCAAAAAATACTTCTATTCAATTTTATACAACTGATTCAACAGAAGATTTTAATAATCATGCAGGCATATTTTATGGTGAAAGTGTAGACGGAAAACATTTGGAATTATAAAATATTTTATCCATCAGTTATTTTCGGTGCTGTTGTTATAATTTACTCTCATAATATAAATGCGTTTATTTTTATCCAATAAAAATTTGCAGAAAAATTTAAAATGGTTAATGCAGCGCAGATAAAAATGACATCGGAAAAGGATTTAATTTTCACTTTTTAAGAATTGCTTTTATGAAAAAATATTCAGGCTTAATTGTAGTTTTCTTTTTGTTGATGAAGAGTTTCGCCCAGGCACAGTACACGCCTTCACCTGAGAATCTTGCAGCACGTGAATGGTTTACCAACGCAAAATTTGGCTTGTTTATTCATTGGGGGCCGTTCAGTATTCCCGGCGATGGGGAATGGGTGATGCAAACACGGAATATCACCGTAAAGAATTACACGAGGCTGATGGATTTTTTTGATCCCGAAAAATTTGATGCAGCGCAATGGGTTTCTACGGCAAAGAATGCGGGAATGAAATACATCACGTTGATCACACGTCATCACGATGGCTTTAGTATGTGGGATACTAAGTATTCTGATTTTAATATTATGAATACACCATATCACAAAGACATTGTAAAGATGATAGCAGATGAATGTCATAAGCAGGGTGTAAAATTATTTTTATACTATTCTTTGCTCGATTGGCGGCGTGATGATTATAGTTATTGGACAGGCAGAACAGGCCAGGGAACCGGCAGAACTGTTCACGGTAACTGGAACGATTATATACAGTTTATGGAAAATCAATTAACTGAATTGTTGACGAACTACGGTGAAATAGGCGGTATTTGGTTTGATGGTTACTGGGATCAAACAGCTCCTGAAGGTGCCGCTGACAGAACACCAAAAGTTGATTGGCATTTAAATGAGATCTATGCGTTAATTCATAAACTTCAACCGCAATGTTTAATTGGAAACAATCATCATCTCGAGCCTTTACCCGGGGAAGATTTCCAGATGTTTGAACAGGACCTTCCCGGAGAAAATAAAAGCGGGCTTAGTTATCAAAAAGCTTCTGCATTACCGCTGGAGAGTTGTGTAACGATGAATAATTCATGGGGATTTAATATTACCGACACCTCATACAAAATGCCCAAGCAATTAATCGACCTGTTGGTAAAGGCATCAGGATACGGCGCCAATCTTCTATTGAATATCGGCCCTATGCCAAATGGAGTTGTACAACCGGAATTTCGGGAAAGGTTAGCTTACATGGGCAACTGGCTGCGCACTTATGGTGAAAGTATTTATAATACCGAAGGCGGATATATCCGGCCACAAAGCTGGGGTTGCGTTACACAACGCGGTGATACTGTGTTTGTGCACGTGCTTGATAAAAACGCAGCGACTATTACACTTGAAAGTTTTCCTTATAAAAAAATTTCAAAATCCTACTTGCTAAAAGATAATTCTGCAATGCAGGTGCAACTTGAAAAAAATACACTCACTATTTCATCTTTGCCACACACTGATGATCCTGACGCAGTAATTGTGCTTGTTTGCAAATAATCACTTTTGCGTTGGTTGATGATCTGCACTCACGTCGTCATGATGATTATTACCTATAATTTTGAGCGATGTTTTATGCCGTTCGCATACCTGCATGGTTTCGCAAATTGAACCCGTCGATCACGTGGAATATAACAGCACAACAGAATGCTTTGTATTTAACGTTTGACGATGGGCCACATGAAAAGGCAACACCTTTTGTGCTTGATCAGCTAAAACAGTTCAATGCAAAAGCCACTTTTTTTTGCATCGGCAAAAACGTAAAAGCACACCCGGATATTTACAGGCGTATTTTAGAGGAAGGCCATTCCGTGGGCAATCACACTTTTAGCCACCTTGATGGGTGGAAGACAAAAAGCAACGCCTATATACAAGACATTCATGCAGCGTCTGAATATATCCGGTCAGACCTGTTTCGGCCTCCTTATGGAAAAATATCTCCGTTTACTTCAAAGTTGTTACGAAAAAAGTTCAGCTATAAAATAATTATGTGGGAAGTTTTAAGCGGCGATTTTGATGTAAAGTTATCTCCCCAAAAGTGCGCCGAAAATGTTTTGCGTTATTCGAAAGCGGGCTCCATTATTGTTTTTCACGACAGCACCAAAGCCTGGGACCGTATGAGCTATGCCCTTCCGAAACTTTTACAGGTTTTTTCTGAAAAAGGTTTTTGCTTTAAAGCGATCAAAAATTAAAAAGGCCAAGGTAGAAACCTCAGCCCGTTTTTAATCCGTACCCTATGAAAACTGTATCAAAAGTAAGAGAAATAATATAAACCCCGGCTAAAAAATCAGATTTAATTAATACTCAAAAAAAACATATTCATGAATCTCATCGACACGCATTGTCACCTGTATCTTTTCGAGTTTGATAACGATATTAACGATGTTTTTATGCGTGCCGAAGCTGCAGGCGTAAAAAAATTCTTTCTTCCTGCGATTGATAGTTCCGTAATGGGAAACCTGCTGTTAATGGAAGAAAAACATCCGGGAAAATGCTACGCCATGGCGGGCCTGCACCCCTGCTCGGTGGGCGAAAACTACAGAACTGAACTGAGATTAATTGAGGAATTAATACAATTACGGTCTTTTGCGGCTATTGGTGAGATAGGACTGGATTTTTATTGGAGCACTGCATTTTTAACGCAGCAATATGAAAGTTTCGAACTGCAAATGGAATGGGCGCTGCAAAAAAAATGGCCAATTGTTATCCATACACGCAATGCTATGCAGGAAACGATTGACTTCGTAAAACCCTTTGCCAATAAAGGTTTGCGCGGAATTTTTCACTGTTTTGGCGACAGCTATGAGAAAGCTGCGCAAATAATCGACATGGGATTTTACCTCGGGATCGGCGGCGTACTGACGTATAAAAAATCGGGTTTGGATGAGGTGGTAAAACAAATAGATCTAAACCATATAGTACTTGAAACGGATGCCCCTTATTTAACGCCCGTTCCCTTTAGGGGAAAAAGAAATGAAAGCAGTTATATAAAAATTATTGCAGAAAAGTTAGCGGAGACAAAAAATACTTCAGCGGAAGAAGTAGCGGCCATTACCACGGGCAATGCAGAAAGCATTTTTAACGTGTGAAACGTTTATTTTTGCAGCCCTTGACAAAAGGAGAGTTGTCCGAGTGGTTGAAGGAGCACGCCTGGAAAGTGTGTATACCTCTAAAGGGTATCGAGGGTTCGAATCCCTCACTCTCCGCTGATAGCGGTTGCAAGTTGATGCAAAAAATAGCAAGTGCTGTATAAATGAATTTTTTACGGACTGTTTATTTTAATGGATAACAATGCAGAAAGCGTATATCCGGGGCTTTCATTGTGAAGGCTATGCTTGACAAAAGCAACCATGCACTTGTTGTTGCGTATGTTGAGATACTATCGATTTTAATTCTTCCATTTCTTATTTTTATTTCTTAGTTGATTGATTGCCAGCTAAAAGTGCTTTTTCCCGGACTTAACTACTAGCTGGTACCTATTTGGTATAGTGTTACGGTCGCCTTGCCGTAAGCTTACTGCAACTGCACCCATACGATAGCGACAGGTTGCCATTCGTGCTGTTTTACCTGTAACAATTGTTTGGGTATTGCTTTGTTCGACAAGATATTTAAGTGATCTGCAATTGCTGTAATGGCAGTTGCTTTTGTGGTTAATCGCCCGCTGGCGGGCCACAAGTATGCGTCCTTCATTTTTTAACTTTACAATTACCTCTCTAAAACTATCCGACGCACTTTCCAGGTTCTCTGCAATATCTATCAAAGCTCAGTTTATTTTTCTTGAGCGTGATGTATGTTGGTGCGGTAATCGTATATACAGGCCAACTGTTACTGTTCAAACAAAAAAATTAAATGACAAGATTGAGATAATTGTAACTGATAACGGCAACGGTATCCCTTGAAACATTATTGATAAATCTTTCAGCCATTCTTCACAAACAAACCAACAGAAGAAGGAACAGGGTCAAATTTGAGTTTGAGTTTGAGTTATGATATCATCAAAGCACATGGTGGTGAAATAAAAGTTGAAACGAAGGAAGGTGAGGGAAGTGAGTTTAAAATCACTTTACCTTTATAGAATATAAATGAATAAATTGTAAAAGGCTGCTTAACCTGGATGAAAAAATTCAAGCTTTATATTCTGATTTTTTTTTGCATGAGTGTTGCTGGCGCACAAACGCCTGTAATTGATAGCCTCAACAACCTTATTGCACATGCCGCTTCAGATACAGCTCGTATAGATCTTGTCAATAAGAAAATAAATGCGTTTCATGAGGTGAATCTTGATTCGGCAATTCGCCTGGGTAATTTGAATATTCAAAACGCAGAAAGATTGCATTACAAAAGTGGAGCGGCAGAGAGCAGAACGAGTGTCGCGACAAGCCTTTTGTTTAAGGGGCAATATAAGGAAGCCGCTCAACACCTTAATGCCGCAGAGGCAATTTATAAAGAGTTGAATGATTCGGTTGGCCTAAGCGCTGTATACTCCACTTTTGGTATGTATTACGGAATGCAGAGCATGTATGATACCTCTATTATATACTTTGAAAAGGATATTGCATTAATTGAGCACCGGCACAACCTTCATGCTTTAAACAGCGCTTATCAGAATATTGCCACTTCTTACCAGATGGTGTCCAACTATCCCAAAGCTCTGGAATATTATCAGAAGGCCCTTGGTACGGCTGAAGAATCGAAAGACGAAAATTCCCAGGCTTATATATATGCCAACTTAGGAAATACATACAGCGGCATCCAGGATACACCGCGGGCTGAACAAGCTCTTTTAAAAGCAATTGAATTAGCAAAGCGGGTTAATATTAAAAATGTTGAATTGTATGCCTGTTCGAATCTTGCGAGTCTTTACAACGGCCTGCGACAATATATGCAGGCATATAACTATGCAATAAAAGCAAGTGTGCTTGGCAAAGAAACAGGAGATATTGGCATGGAGGCATCCTCCTTATCAAGAGCCGGTGTGCAACTAGCAAATATGAACAAATTTTCCGAGGCTGAAGCTTTGGCAAAAAAAGGAATACTGCTGGCAGATTCATCTAAACAACCGCTGAACATTTATCAAACCTATAGTGATTTTGGTTATATACAAAAAACACAAAACAGGTTTGCAGCAGCAATACCTTACTACGAAAAAGCATTTAGCACAATGCAAAAATCTGACTTATATGATTTGAGTGTAGCCGATGCTTATTCTAATCTTTCTTATTGTTATGAAAAAACCGGGAACTATACAAAAGCGCTGGAATCATATAAAATGTTTTCTCAAATAACTGATTCCGTACGAAGCAAAGACAACATAAGAAAAGCAACAATGCTGGCATTGAATTATGATTTTGATAAAAAACAACAACTGGCACAGGCAGCGCAGGAAAAGAAGGATATTGAAGCAAAAAGAATAAAAAACCAGCAATATTTTATCATTGCTTTTCTCGGAATTGTTGTACTGGCAGCGGTAATAATTGCATCAATTTTATTTAGAAATAATAAACACAAGCAAAAAGCATATTCTTTGCTTGAACGGCAAAAGAAAGAAACCGATATTCAAAAAACAAAAACCGAACAGGCGCTTGAAAATCTGAAAGCTACCCAGGCGCAACTTATTCAGTCAGAAAAAATGGCAAGTCTTGGAGAACTGACTGCGGGCATTGCACATGAAATTCAAAACCCTTTAAACTTCATAAATAATTTTTCTGAGGTGAATAAGGAGCTAATTGAAGAATTAGAAGGTGAAAGGTCAAAGTCAAAAGATGAAAGGAATGAAGAAACAGAAAAAGCAATTATAAAAGATATAAAAGATAACGAAGAAAAAATAAATCATCACGGCAAACGTGCAGATGCGATTGTAAAGAGCATGTTAGAACATTCACGCACAAGCACAGGACAAAAAGAAGCAACAGACATCAATAAGCTTACCGATGAATATTTACGATTAGCTTATCATGGCTTACGCGCAAAAGACAAAAACTTCAACGCAGATATAGAAACAGATTTTGATGAAAGCATTGGAAAAATAAATGTCATACCACAAGATATTGGAAGAGTGTTACTCAATCTTTTTAATAATGCTTTCTATGCTGTGAATAAAAAACTGAAAGCTGAAAGCGTAACGCAAAACGCAGAATATAAACCAACTGTTTCCATTAAAACAAAAAAGCTAAACGATAAGATCGAGATTGTTGTTCACGACAACGGCAACGGCATCCCACAAAATATAATTGATAAAATCTTCCAGCCATTTTTCACAACCAAACCAACAGGTGAAGGAACGGGATTGGGTTTGAGTTTGAGCTATGATATCATCAAAGCACATGGTAGTGAAATTAAAGTCGACACTAAGGGAGGTGAGGGAACTGATTTTATTATTCAACTGCCTGCCTGATTTAACTTAAATTCTCAGCAAGAATAATACTAATACAGCTAACTAATCATTTACCTGAGCAAGATACTTTCTCCTTGATGATTGCCTAAAACATGTTCAAAGAGCCACAATCATGCACGTTTTTTATTGCGGTGTAAAATAACACGGGCCAATACAAGTATGCATTACGAAACATATTCATTCTTTTTGAAAAACCGGAAACAGGTAATAAATATTGATATAACAAATCGGTATCAGCAGACCATTGCGAATGATAATAATTACGAAGTATTAATAAGCTGTAGCTTTTATTAAAATATCGGTTGTTACATAAGCATAAAAACAATAGTAATGATTCAAAAGGCAACATGATCAAGTTTCTATTTTCGGAGAAATCGCATAATTAATAGTATGTATAATTCGAAAGGAGGTGCAACCGCTTTATAAGAAATACAGGGTTTGCATGATGAAATACATTTATGGTGAACAGCAATTTCTTCCGTTGTTATACGTCAAGCAATTAAAGCATTTAGTCAAACAAATTACTTGTGGTGAACAGTGCCATTTTATTTTGATGATTATTAATCACTTTATCATTAAATATTCAATCATGAAAAATTTTATTTTTAAAATTTCCTTGCTGAAATCCTGTTTGTTCATCCTTTTTTGCATGACTGTATTTATTAGTACCGCCAGAGCAGGGCTTGATTATTACGAAATTTTTATTGGTGAAAAGCTGGTCCTTAAAAGAGCGGTTAATCAGCCTTTGAACCTTGAAAGTTTACCAATAACGCAGGCAAACAGTAATGAGCAATTGCTAGTTTATTATTATCAATGTAATGCACCTGATAAACTTGCCAGGAAGAGGATAATTACCTTGAAAGATGCGGATGGCAATAAAATTAAAGAATGGAAATTTGCAGATGCCAGCGGCTCAAACATTGCAATGATCATACCTGTAAAAGAATTGTTGCAATTGCAGAAGGCAAATAAAAATTCGCTTACTCTTTTTTATTCTGCTGAAGGTAAAATAAAAGAAGAAAAACTTGTATCAGTGTCTTTGGGAAATAAAACAGTGGGCTTACTCGAAGCGAGGCCACAAAATGTTAATGAAAGTCGAGTAGCAGCTCTCTGTTTATTTGAAAAGGTATATCGCAAAACTGTATAATCGCTGTTAGCTGTCATTTAACAATATTAATTGGTGCAAGCAGGCTGCACGAATTACCGATTTTCAAATATACCGGATCGATGGAATTAAAACTCAGCGATCAGCGAAAGCCATCGTGCGGCAGGTGTACCCCACACTTCTTTATACGTTGCCGTATTGAATTGCGGCCAGTAAGGTGTGTCTTCATTAAATCTTGATTCCATTCCAACAGGAATACCGCCTACGGTTTCGCCGGGCAGTGCAGTATATAATTGCGGATAATTATTTCCTTCGCCCCATATTATTGATTGACCAAAAGGATTTCTTCCTACGATCCAGAACAATTGCTGTTCGGCAACATTCATCAATTCTTTATCATGCAAAAACTTTCCTGCGAGGGCAGCAGCTTTACCGGTTGACAGTTGCACTGCAGCATTTCCTTTGAAAGAAAACCAAACAGGAAAAACGCGCAGGTAATGTTCATTGTCTAATTGAACACCATTTTCAAGTTGTTCCTTATAATCTTCGTCAACACCGCCATGAATCCAAACCTGTGTTTTATAAAAGTTCACCGAATCTTTTATTTCATTTATGTTATACACACCACTTGGCACCAAGCCATACGGCGCATCATATTGCATAATTGTTTTCAAATGATCGCCATACATTTTAATTGATGTTGCCCATTTTTCATAATCAGGATTGTTAGGTTGTGTTTCGCAAAGTGCCGTTAATGCCTGCATGTACACCTGGTCACGTGATTGATGATTGTAATGAACAATCGACTTTCTGTTTAGATCGCGATAAAAGAAACCATGCAATTTATCTTTATCGTTCAATGGCTCAACACGCTGGCACTGCAAAGTATATTGAATGGCTTTTGCTGCTTCGTCCGCATAATATTTATCACCAGTTAATTTATATAGCAAGCTTGCTGCAAAAGAAATATTTGCCGAGTATTGGCTATTGGAAGCCATCGCTGCATGATCTCCGCCACCACCAATGCTGCTTAGATCATTAAATCCAATACTGTCGAAACGATGCTTTGCGAAAGCATAATCTTCAATCGCAACCTTGCGCAAATTTTCTTTCAGCATCGGGTCATTCTCAATCATCATAGATGCATACGCTTCAATGCCTGAGAAAACAAAATTTTCAAATGCACGATTATGTACACGCACATGACGACGTGCGGAAGAATCATCTTTGGTTCCGATGAAACCATCCGTCCATAAATTAGTGCCCCATGTTTGTGCACGATAACCATCACCCAGTCGCGATCTTAAAATACAATCAATGCCCCACTCTGCTTCTTCTTGCAATCGCAGAAATAAATCTTTTTCATTTTTTTCTTTTGCGCGATTTGCTTCTTCCAATAATGAATACACTATTTCTCCTGATTGCAAAACTTGTTGCGACATATCAGCAGCATCATGCCAGCCGCCATTAAATGGAAAAGTTTGTCCATTATATACTGCATTCAAGTCAGTGTGACAAACACCATGTTTGCCGGCAATTGCATAACCGCAGCGTTCACAGAAAATAAAATTTAATACCCGCCATGCAGAATTGTCCCAAACGTTTTTGTTGATGTAAAAAGGTTTTGTAGAAACATTACCAACGCGAATAACATATTGCCCTTCTTTTTTAAAATCGCTGAAATCAATCGTTTCAAAATTTCCAATATTTGTTTTCTGCGAATTGATCTTTCCATTGTATACAATATGATTGCTTTGGGCATCGATCAATTCAAATTTTCCATCGTTATGTTGCACATTCACTATTGCAGACTTTACACTTTCAACACCATAACCTGTTGTAGAATATATAATGCGGTTTTGTGCAGGCATCCACCCGGTCACCACCTCAGGGTTTTCAATTTTTTGAAGTGATACATCATCAATATCAAATTTTAATGAATCACCCATTGTGCGTTCTTTACCGAAAATTTCAATGGCAAAAGATAGTTTGGTTACTCTATCACGAGCCAGTTCACTCATCTCAACAAAACATTCATTCCATTGCCCGTTGATCAAATTAATTTCATGAATACCTTCACGGCCGTATCGATCCGGCACTTTAATCTTGCCATCATTTTCTACAATTAAATTTAAATAAATGCTGCGTGCACCTTCGCAATTTGGATAGATGTAAAAATGTATGCGGTTATATTTTTCCCAGTTCTCACCAACAACATCATACGTTGCCATTGAAGTGCCCAAACCAATGCCCCAATCCAGAAATGTTGGATTAGTTGTTTGTGCTGTTAACCGTAAACTATTTTTACCGGATTTACTTCTGTCAGAAGTTAGATATATGGCGCCAAAGCCTTTGTGTGTCCAACTGTCAAGGCTTTCCATATCGCACAACATATCTGAAAGTAAAACCTTTTTGGTTAGCCCAAAAGTTTCAAACGCTTTACTGTAATCAAGCGGCAACGGGCTGTGTACAAAACCTGTGTTGCGAATGTCATCTTTTAATTGCTCATCGATTTGTGCAAGCAATAAATTGTTTGTGAGAATTAAACACAGTGCAAAGGCTACTATTTTTTTCATAATTTTCGAGCGGGCAATGCGGTGAAGAAATTTTTGTGTGAATATATTAACAGCAATTGAATTACGTAAATGCTGCTTATTCTTTAAATCGCAATAAATCTCAAACAATGAACTATAAAAGAATATTTTTTCCGGTTGTTTTATGCACGATCTTCATTTTGGAAAACGGGTATTCTTCGTCAGCTCAAAAAAATAAACCCGTCATTATTGGTTATATTGGCGGGTTCAGACAAAACATTCTAAATCCTGATTCGATTAATGCAAAAGGTCTTTCACATATTAACTACGCTTTTGTTAATATAAGAGATAACCGTGCATGGTTGCAAAATGAAAAAACGGACACAGTTAATTTCAGAAAATTAAATGAGCTTAAAAACGTCAATCCTGATTTAAAAATATTGATGTCCATCGGCGGATGGACGTGGAGCAAGCATTTTTCTGATGCGGTGCTCACAGATACATCTACACAAAATTTTGCACAAAGTGCAGTAGATATCGTGTCATCTTATGACCTTGATGGCGTTGACATAGACTGGGAATATCCGGGCATGATTGGCGACAGTAACGTTTATCGTCCTGAAGACAGAGAGCATTACACGAATCTTTTTAAAAACCTTCGTGAAAAATTAGATGCATTAAGCAAGCAAACCAATAAAAAATACCTTGTAACAACAGCTATTGGCGGTTCGCTGGAATTTTTACAGCATACTCAATTGGAAGAAGCTCAAAAATATCTTGACTATATTAATTTGATGAGTTATGATTTTAATGAAGGGTACGATAACATAGCAGCGCATCATACCAATTTATTTTCGCCTGTTAATATGCCTTACATTTCGTCAGCCGATGTTGGTATACAAAATCTTAAGAAAATTGGTGTTGACCTTTCAAAAGTTGTAATGGGAATTGCATTCTATGGAAAAGGCACGATTGTAAAAAGTACTGATGACAATGGCCTGTATCAAATACCGGTAGAGTCCGTTCGTGGCGGCGGTTACACTTATCTTAAAGATAGCGTTGTAAATCAAAAAGGGTTTGTTAGGTATTGGGATGATGCATCTAAAGCGCCCTATTTATTTAATCCAGAGAAAAAAATTTTTATTACGTATGATGATGAAGAATCGGTAAAAGATAAATGCGAGTATATTAAAAAATATAAACTTGCCGGCGCTATGTTTTGGGAATATTCAAGTGATAAAAAGTTGTATTTGCTGAAAACAATAGATAGAGAGTTTGGGTATCAATAATGTATTCTTCATGCATTATACGTCCTCAATTGCCGAATTCAAAGCAAGACCTTTAAAAAGCATTTTTTATGGCTGTGCATAAGCAATCATTTTATCATCAATAGAAAAATTGTAAACAATATTATAAGTAAGCCGAGAGCTTTCTATACTGTGCTATGCTGTTATAAGATTTTTTACAAAAAGTTTTTTCCAAAATGTTATCACTGTGCTGCACTGTACTGTTTACATTCTTCGATTGTTTGGATAGATTTGCTGCGCTTGCCGGAAGCCACAGTGACGGTACGGGAGTTGATATAATTAATAAGCTTGTAATACGTCAACGCAAAAAAACATAACCCCCAAAAGATTTCTATGTTACCTACAAATGCAAAACATCCTACGTTTGAAATTGATGAAGAACGCAAATTGCCCAAGTACCTTCAGGTTATTGATTGCATTACCAACGCGATTAAACAAGGCAAACTGAGAAAGGGAGATAAAATTCTTTCCATTAATGAATTAAGCAATGAATACTTTTTGTCCAGGGATACAGTGCAGAAGGCATATGATATGCTTGAACAAAGAGGCATAATTGCTCCGGTTAAAGGCAAAGGTTTTTACATCAGCAGAACTGATATTGCAAAAAAGTACAGGATACTTTTATTGTTTAATAAAATAAGCAATTATAAAAAGCAGATATACAACTCATTTATAGAAACGATGGGCGATAATGCAGTTGTTGATTTGAAAATTCATCATTCCAATGCGAAGGTGCTTGAAGGTTTGATTTTAGATAACCTGTACGACTATAACTACTTTGTTATAATGCCGCATTTTTACGAAAACATTGCAGCGGCTTATCAGCTTATTTCAAAAATACCAGAGGAGAAGCTGATCATTTTAGATAAAGACCTTTCATACGTTAATAAACAATACATGGCCGTTTTTCAGGATTTTAAAAACGATATTATTGAAGCACTGGAATCTGGTTTAAAAGTTTTAACCAGGTATAAAAAACTAATATTAGTGCATCCAAAAATGGTTTCGTATCCAAGTGAAATAATTACCGGTTTTCGCAGTTTTTGCATGAATAATAATTTCCCCGGCCAAGTGATTCACGAAATAAAAAGCGACACTCAAATTAACGAGGGAGACGCTTATATTGTAATTGAAGAAACAGACCTCGTCCAGCTTATTAAAAATTGTAATGCAGCAAAACTGAAAGTGAGAAGAGATGTAGGAATTATATCCTACAACGAAACTCCGTTGAAAGAAATTTTACTTGACGGTATTACGGTGATCTCAACTGACCATGCAAAAATGGGCGAGACAGCGGCAAGATTAATTCTTGAAAACAGGCAGGAAAAAATTAAAAACCCATGTACACTTATACTGCGCAAATCACTCTAAATTTTCGCCGTATTAATCATTTTCGCACATGCAAAAAATTCTTTTTACAGCCGCGTTGTTTGTAATTTTTAATTCTGTTTTTAGTCAACCCGATACTATACGTTTAATTGTACGGGGAGATGACATGGGTTTTTCGCATTCGGGAAATGAAGCTATAGTCAAATGCTTTAAAGAAGGAATTGAAAGTTCAGTAGAAGTACTTGTTTCTTCTCCCTGGTTTCCGGAGGCTATAAACTTGTTGAACGAAAATCCCGGCGTTGATGTTGGTATTCATCTTACACTTACCAGTGAGTGGGATAATGAAAAATGGAAACCGCTTACAGATTGTAAAAGCCTTAAAGATTCAGACGGTTATTTTTATCCTATGGTATAGACCAACAAAAATTATCCCGGCAGGAATTTATTAGCTCACGATTGGAAGCTTGCTGACATTGAGAAAGAATGGCGGGCACAAATTGAATTAGCCATTAAAAAAATTCCTCGCATTAGCCACATATCCGGTCATATGGGATACACAAATATGAATGATTCTGTTTATGCACTTGCCCGAAGACTTGCAAAAGAGTATCAGGTAGATATTGAGCCAAAAGAATATGATGTAATTGATGTTAGTTATGAAGGGGCGCGCTCAACATCGCAGGAAAAAATTGAAAGCTTTATTAAAATGCAAAAACTGCAGCCTGGCAAAGCATATTTATTTGTTGACCATCCTGGTATGAATACACCTGAATTGCAAGCTATTCATCACATCGGTTATGAAAACGTTGCTGAAGACAGGCAGGGTGTTACAGATGTTTTTACAAATGCAAAAGTAAAAGAGGTTATTAAAGAAAAGAATATTCAGCTGATTGGTTATAAAAACCTGGTAAATCTGTAAAGTAAAGTCTGGTATTGCAGGCACCATAACAATAAAAGTGAATGAAGATGCATGCCTGCAAATCGTCACAAAACTGTTAAAGCACAGCATTCGTTTTTAACAACCTGCGGTGAGCTCTGGCGGCACTTCTTCTGTCAATCACACAAGGTTTTGCGATTTGCCTCAAAATGTATACAACATGTTATGATGAATGTATTTCACCCTCTTCCAGATTAGAATCTTGTCAATTCAGTTACTTTATCTAACTACTAAATCCGTGCTCAACAGAGTTTCAGTTCAAACCAATTCTGTAAACTCAGTATTCGCAGCAATCCCAATGTTGACAAGGGTTATAGAGAAAATAAAAAGGGCAACCATAAGAAAAGTTACCCTTTATCTAGCAAAGTGCCCAAGACTGGATTCGAACCAGCACACCGGTTAAGGCACTACCACCTCAAAGTAGCGTGTCTACCAATTTCACCACCTGGGCATGGGGCAAATTTAGAGTGAAATACATTCACTTGTTCAACTCAATTCTGAAAGTTGTGCCTCTGCCTTGCTCACTGTGTTTTACAAATATTGAACCTTTGTGATATTGCTCAATTATTCTCTTGCTTAAGGTTAAGCCTAAACCCCAACCGCGTTTCTTTGTGGTAAACCCGGGATTAAAAACTTTTGTTATGTTGTTTTTGGAAATGCCTTTGCCCGTATCGGTAACATCAATTAATATTTGCGTAGTCGTATCCTTTATATGCACATCAACTGAACCTTTTTTTTCAATGGCATCCAATGCATTTTTGAGCAAGTTTTCTATTACCCAGTCAAACAATGGCGGCGATACCATTGCAGGAATATACGTTTCACCTTCAGTATCTAAAGTAAGCTGCACATTTTTACCCGCCCGCCGTTTAATGTAATCGATCATATTGTTTACCTGTGCAACAATATTTGTTTCTTCAAGATGCGGATGACTGCCTATCTTACCAAACCTGTCTGTTATTAATTCAAGCCTGCTTACATCCTTCTCAATTTCCGCACTTAATTTTTCGTTCGCAGGCATTTCTTTTAAAACTTCTACCCATCCCTTCAAACTTGAAACGGGTGTTCCCAATTGATGTGCGGTTTCTTTCGCAAGCCCTGCCCAAACCTGGTTTTGTGTGCTGATATATGACGTGCGCTGAGCAATAATGGTTATGATAAGAAATAAACCAACAATGATCAGTTGTACTATCGGATAGTAACGAACTTCCTGCTGCAATACTGTATCGCCGTAATAATAACGGTTTACTATAAGAGGCTTTTCACTTATAACAAGCGCAATGGGTTCATGTTCCGTTTTAAACTCCTGCAGTTTTTTAAGAAGATAGTTATCGTCAGATTTTACTTTGTTCGTATCAATATTCCTGTAGCCGTTTGTAATGCTGTCTTTTTCGCCAACAAGCACTTCTATGATCGGTATGTCGTTATTTTCAGAGGAAATTTTAGCAGCAAGATTAAGGTTGATTGTGCTGCTTGTATCGGCAATCGTTCGCTGCGCTTCTACCCATGTCTCCATTCGCTTCTGTTCATCTGCAGCAATTTTCTTTGCGAGATACGAAGAATAAAAAATGGTACCGACCACAATGGCAGCCGCAATTAAAAACAGTAATGTTCTTCCGTTGAGCCACTGTTGTATCATGCTTCTAAAATAGCTAAATCGTTGTAAATAAAAATCCCGCAATTTTCTGTTGCGGGATTTTTAAGAGTAGGCATAATAATCTTAGCTAAATAAGCCGCCTTTTTTTAATGCTTTTGTTCCCTCGCCTATTTTGTAACCGTTCTGATATATCTCAATTTTATAATTGCCGGTTTGATATTTTCCTGACTCAGGCTTCCAGTCGAAGCTTACCGGTAAACGTTTTCCCTGTTCATATTGCACGTCTAATTTATTAGTGAAAACTTTTTCACCTTCATCTCTCGTTTGAAAAGTGCCGCTGCCATTTGCCGGGATAGTAATGGGATGCCCGTCAGGACCAGTTACGCATACATACAGTTCTTTATCACCGCTTGGTGCAATACGGTTTTCGTCTATATCAAACGATATTCTGAAAACATCTGTTCTTTTTGCGGTTGACGTAACTTTTTCCTTACCGCTTCCTTTAATATCAATGGCTGCAATATTAATATTAGATGCGTGCAAGGTTGAACCAACATCCTGTATGTGTGCACGCTGTGCTTCTGTTGTATCCAGCGCCTGCTGCACACGCGCTTTTTGCACCGTGAGTGTATCACGCTGATTTGTAAGATCCGTGTTAGCAACAGTGAGTGTTTGATTTTCCTGTTTTAATTGCTCTACCTGTGCAAGCAAGTCTGTGATCTTACCATTCAATTCAGAAATCATGTTATGCGCCTTTCTAAGGTCTGCATTCTTTTTTGAAAGTTCTGACCTGATACTTGCCTTTAAACTGTCAATCTCGTTTTTGCGTGCTGCAAGATCGCCTGAAAGCTTAGTGTTTGTGCCCGTTAAAGAATCCATTCTTGCCAGTGCATCGTTGTATTCAGCTTCTACTGCACTGCGCGACGAATCCGCAGCGGTGTATTGTGTGGTTAATTGGTTGATCTTGTCGCTTGATTTACTTTTATCATAAATTATATAGCCCCATGTACCCACCAGGGCAGCTATTAAAATGCCGTAGATAAGCCTCCTGTTATCTTTCGGCTGATCCGGCTTCGGGGATGGTGAAGTGGATGACGGATAATTGCTGTAACTCATATATGTTGTGATTTATATTGTAAAACTATTTGCTTAATATTGAAAAACAATCGTTGAAGTGAATATAAGTAATTCTTTATTTAACCTACTTTTTATTGACATAGAAACGGTGCCATGTTATGGCAGTTTTGAATCGCTCCCAGACGATGCAAAAATTCTTTGGGCGGACAAAATTTCCAAAACCGTGCCAGAAAATCTTACGTTGGAGGACAGCTATTCGTTGAGGGCGGGTATAATGGCGGAATTTGGTAAGATCGTTTGCATCTCGGCAGGTTATTTTTACGAGGGGGAAAATAAAGAAATTTGCTTTAAAGTAAAAAGCCTTTGCTGTGATGATGAAAAAGAGATTTTACAAAACTTTTTGCAAATCACTAATGGCTATCATAAAATCAACAACAGGTTTCAATTTGCGGGGCATAACATTCGCGAGTTCGATGTTCCTTATATCTGTCGCAGGCTGCTTATAAATAATATGGCATTACCATCTTATATGCAATACCACGGCGCAAAACCGTGGGAACTGGAAATGGCCGATACATTGCAGTGGTGGAAATTTGGCGACTATAAAAATTATATCTCGTTAAACCTGTTAGCAAATATATTGGGTGTACCTACCTCAAAAGGCGATATGGATGGCAGTAAAGTAAGAGAAGTTTACTATGATGAAAAAAACCTTCAGCGAATTTCTACATACTGTGAAAAAGATGTGATAGTGGTAGCTAACGTGATTCTCCGGTTTAAGAATTTACCGCTGCTAAAAGAGGAAAACATTCAATTTATAAAATAGTATTTTCAATATTAAAACGGGATTTAGAAAAAGCCTCTATATTTGCAGCCCGTTTCAAGGTGCGGTAGCTCAGTCGGTAGAGCAAAGGACTGAAAATCCTTGTGTCGGCGGTTCGATCCCGCCCCACACCACCAGGGAAAAGACTTCAGGTTTACTGAGGTCTTTTCCGTTTTATGAAAATCAATACCCTGATTTTCTTTCGCTTTTAGTGTTGGTCTGCTTTCACGGATTCAGATAAACTGGCAGGGTTCATCGTGGTTGTTTTTCATTCGGTTATTTTAAAATTAGCAACGGCCTCACTTTTCACGTACTTGTTTACAAGGTGAAGATAATTGCACTATCAGCCCTGCATGTGCATGTTTTGTATCTGAAAATGGAAGTTTTGTCTCAACTTGATAGAAAAATAATATATTATATTAAGATTGTTTGACATAAATTGGCATATTTGAACAACTCAAGATTTGAAAGAATGCCTCAATCTGGTTTATACATTCCCAAAGCGATCGATCTCCTTGAAGAAGGCGAGTTGAATCAATTGATTGAGAACAGAAAGGTATATACGTTAGACAATTGCGAGCTGAATGTATATGAGACTTATAAGGCAGCCGAAAGCATTCCTTTAAAGTTCAACGATCTTGTTATCACCTCTATGGTGCGTGGTAAAAAGATCATGCACGTAGATAATGATGTGACGTTCAACTATACACCTGGCGAATCACTGATCTGGCAAGCGAACAAGTGGATGGTGATAGATTTTCCTGAAGCCTCAGAAAAAAATCCTACACAATGCATTGCACTGACAATTAGTAATAACGAAATAGAAGAAACACTTCATTTTTTAAACAGAAAATATCCCAAGCTCGAAGAAAGCGGCAACTGGAATATTGATACGGATCAATTTCTCTTATTAAATTCAGAAGATTTTGCAGCAGCGGTTAATAAAATGGTGAGAGTTTCCATGGACAATGGGACTATGAAAGATGCCTTTGCACAACTTGCATTGCGCGAACTGCTTTTAAAACTGATGCAAACCCAGGCAAGGCAATTTGTTGAGGCACATTATAAAGAAATGGCAGGGTACCATCGTTTCGCTGCCGTAATGAAATATGTGAATGAAAATATTCACCAACGCATTTCGGTTAATGACCTCTGTAAAAAAGTGTATATGAGCAGGCCAACTTTTTTCAGGGTATTTAAAAGAGAATTTGGTATTACACCGGTTGAATATATCATCAGGGAAAAAATGAAGCTCGCTAAAACCATTTTATCGAACTCAGATGTTTCAATAAACGACGTGTCTTATCAATGTGGTTTCAACAGCGTCAATCATTTTATTAAAACCTTCCGTCATTTTGAAAATATGACACCGCTACAGTTTAAAAAAATAAAGCAGTATACTGCTCCAGACGTTGCGTAGTTTGTCTTTTATCAAAAAAAATTTAACGCCTTCATATTTCAAACATCATTAATTTTACTGCCTCAAAAATTATTGGTTTACAATTTATCTTGAACTGACGTTGAAAAAGAACACAACACATAACAAACTACATGTTTCTCATCGGTCAATGATGAGTGTTGTTTTATTACCTGATCCTTTTTGTTTCCGTCCTGTACGACGACCAAGAATTTGATTTCCGAGAACCGCAATCTTTCTGCATACATGTACACCGATACATGCAAACAATCATCTTTTATAATTAGCAAGCAACAGTGGAACAAAATCAAAATATAATAATACGTATAGCCAATAGTGGCGATTCGGATTTCGCCGAAACCATAACGAAGGAAATGGAAGAATCAGCCAAGGCAAGAGGAACAGGTATTGCCAAACGTAGTGTTGCCTATATCATTGAAAAAATGATAGAAGGCAAAGCCGTGATAGCATTGACGACGGATAATGCGTGGGTTGGGTTTTGTTACATAGAAGAATGGAGTCATGGAGAATTTGTGGCCAACAGTGGTTTAATTGTAGCGCCTGCCTTCAGGAAAACCGGCGTCGCCAAACTCATTAAACAAAAAATATTTGAACTGTCGAGAAAGAAATTTCCCAACGCTAAAATATTTGGACTTACCACAGGCCTTGCCGTTATGAAAATAAACAGTGACCTCGGGTATGAACCGGTAACTTATTCTGAGTTAACTAACGATGAACAATTTTGGAGCGGCTGCAAAAGCTGTGTGAACTATGATATTTTAACGAGTAAAGAAAGAAAGAACTGCCTGTGTACCGCTATGCTTTACGATCCTGCCGACCATTATGAGCCAACGGAAACAAAAGAGTATTTCGAAGAAAAAAGTAAAGTTTTGGAACGACTAATGAAGTTTAAGCAAAGCAAATTTCTACAAGCCTTTCGCAAAAAAGAAAAACAGAAAGAAGAAGAGCAGAAGCAGAAGCGTTCATTTGTTTCCTTGTTCTCGATGTTTTTTTCCTAACCAGGTTTCAAACCAGCAAGTATTTAATTAAAATCAGACATCAACAAATCAGAAATGAAAAAAATTGTTCTTGGTTTTTCCGGCGGTTTAGATACAAGTTTTTGTGTAAAGCATTTAACGGTTGATAAAGGTTATGAAGTACACAGCATTATTGTAAACACCGGTGGCTTTGAAAAAAACGAATTGAAGAAGATTGAAGAACACGCTTACAAACTCGGTGTGAAAACCCACACAACTGTTGATGCAGTTAAAGGTTATTATGATCGCATTATAAAATATTTGGTGTTTGGAAATGTGTTGAAGAATAACACTTATCCATTAAGTGTAAGTGCCGAAAGGTTAGTGCAGGCTTTGCATATTGCAGATCATGTAAAGAAATTAAATGCTGATGTCGTTGCACATGGCAGCACAGGCGCAGGTAACGACCAGGTGCGTTTTGATATGGTGTTTCATATCATGATTCCTAATGTTGAAATTATAACACCGATACGCGATTTAAAATTAAGCCGCGAAGAGGAAATTGAATATTTGAAGAAGAAAGGTGTTGATATGAATTTTGAAAAGGCAGCATATTCAATCAACAAAGGTTTGTGGGGAACAAGTGTTGGCGGAAGGGAAACGTTAAACTCAAAAGGTTTGCTGCCTGAAGAGGCTTATCCAACGCAAGTAACCAAACATGAAACTGAAGAAGTGAAATTGCATTTTGAAAAAGGTGAATTAACTTCTGTAAATGGTAAAACGTTCGATCATCCAGCAGAAGCCATTCAATATTTACAAAGCATTGCTGGTCCCTTTGGAATTGGAAGAGACATTCATGTTGGTGATACTATCATTGGCATAAAAGGTCGTGTTGGTTTTGAAGCAGCAGCGCCGATGGTTATTATCAAAGCGCATCATGCATTAGAAAAACATGTGCTTACAAAATGGCAACTGAGTTGGAAAGATACCATAGCGAACTTTTATGGCAACTGGCTGCATGAAGGGCAAATATTAGATCCTGTTATGCGTGATATTGAAGCTTTCCTGCAGAGCTCACAACAAAATGTAACCGGTGATGTGTTTGTGCAACTGATGCCATATCGTTTTCAGATCATCGGCATAGAAAGCGAACACGATTTAATGAACAGTAAGTTTGGAAAATATGGAGAGGTGAACGCGGGCTTCACCGGCGAGGATGTACGTGGCTTCAGCAAAATTTTTGGTAATCAAACAGCGATGTATCATTTCTTAAATGGCGACAAGTAATGATTAAAGTTGGTATTATAGGCGGCGCTGGTTATACAGGCGGTGAGTTGATTCGTTTATTAACTAATCATCCCAATACTGATATATGTTTCATTCATAGCAAAAGCAACGCCGGTAACCCTGTTCACAAAGTTCACCAGGATTTAATTGGTGAAACTGAATTAAAGTTTACGGGCGATAAGAATTTCGACGAGATGTTACTTAACTCCTCCGCCGCCGAAGGAGGACGGGAAGATGCTGTATTATTTCTTTGTCTTGGTCATGGCGATTCAAAAAAGTTTTTAACTGAAAATAATATTTCAGATAAAATAAAAATTATCGACTTAGCAAACGACTTTCGCCTTGCTCAAACCTCAAAGCTCAAAGCCCGCAGCTTTGTTTATGGTTTGCCTGAATTAAACAAAGAACAAATAAAGTGCGCACACAATGTGGCAAATCCGGGTTGCTTTGCAACATCGATACAATTGGGATTATTGCCATTGGCAAAAGCAGGTTTGTTAGATGAAGTTTACACAACAGGCATTACCGGTTCCACGGGTGCAGGGCAAAGTTTGAGCACAACATCGCATTTTAGCTGGCGTGCAAATAATATACAGGCTTATAAAACATTAACGCACCAGCATCTTGGTGAAATCATGCAATCATTAACGCAGCTGCAATCGAACGCAGATATTGACTTATCATTTGTTCCGTGGCGCGGAGATTTTACAAGAGGCATTTTCATCAGCTCAACTATTCATTGCGAAGAATCTTTAGACACAGTAAAAAAATTATTCAAAGATTTTTACAATAAAAATCCATTTGTTTTTTTGAGCAATGATGCGATCTTTTTGAAACAGGTTGTCAATACTAATAAATGCGTTATCCAATTAGAAAAAGTCGGCAGCAAATTGGTGGTGCATACCGCCCTTGATAATTTGTTAAAAGGCGCCAGCGGACAAGCGGTTCAGAATATGAACTTAATGTTTGGTCTTGATGAAAGGACCGGGCTGAAATTAAAGGGAACGATGTTTTAAGTTATACGTTTTACGTAATACGTTAAGCAATGCAGAATTATAAGGAATTAAAAGTTTGGCAAAAATCTCATGCTTTCACTTTAAGAGTTTATGAGATAACCAAGTCTTTTCCTAAAGATGAATTATATAGTTTAACGAATCAATTAAGACGTGCAGTTCCTTCAATTCCTGCAAACATTGCCGAAGGCTCCGGCAAAAATTCAAATAACGAATTAGCTCATTTTTTAAATATAGCTTTAGGCTCTTCAAATGAAACTGAGTATTTCTTAATCTTATCTAAAGATCTAAAATATCTGTCAGAAAATATTTTTATTGAATTTGAAGATAATATCAGCGAGATTAAAGCAATGCTTTATCTTTTTAATAAATAAAGTAAGAACAAAAAATTAAAAACGTATAACGTAAAACATACAACTTATGACTTTATTCGACGTGTATCCTTTGAATGATGTAACGATTACGAAAGCGCAGGGTTCTTATCTGTGGGATGAAAACGGTGTTCAGTATTTAGATTTGTATGGTGGTCATGCGGTCATCAGCATTGGTCATACAAATGAACATTGGGTGAAAAGAATCGAAGATCAATTAAACAAAATTGCTTTTTATTCAAACTCTGTTCGCATACCAATTCAGCAGGAGTTAGCAGATAAACTAGGCAAACTTAGTGGCAAAGATGAATACCAATTGTTCTTAGTGAACAGCGGCGCTGAGGCGAATGAAAATGCATTAAAGCTTGCATCATTTCACACAGGCAAAAAGAAAATCGTTGCTTTTAATAAAGCGTTTCATGGAAGAACATCATTGGCCGTTGCGGCAACCGATAATAAAAATATTGTTGCGCCGGTGAATGAAACATCTAACATAGATTTTCTTCCGTTTAATGATGAAGCGGCATTGAAAGGATATTTTCAAACGAACGGAAATAAAGTTGCGGCGGTAATTGTTGAAGCCATTCAAGGTGTTGGTGGAATTAATGTTGCATCTGAAAATTTTTTGAAACTGATAAGAAACTTATGCGATGCGAACGATGCATTATTTGTTGCTGATGAAGTGCAGTGTGGTTATGGAAGAAGCGGAAAGTTTTTTGCATTGGATCACGCTGGTGTAAATGCTGATATTTATACAATGGCAAAAGGTATGGGCAACGGTTTTCCGATTGGTGGAATTTTGATTGCGCCTTATATTAAGGCAAAGCATGGAATGCTGGGCACAACATTCGGCGGTAATCATTTGGCTTGCGCTGCAGCGCTGGCTGTATTGGAAGTAATTGAAAAAGACAATTTGATTGAGATGAGCAAACAACGCGGCATGTATCTCATCAATAAATTAAAAAGTATTGATGGTATTGAAAATGTTCGCGGCAAAGGATTGATGATTGGTTTTAATGTGCCTGAAGACATTAAAGATTTGCGCAAAAAATTGTTGAATGATTATTTCATTTTCACCGGTGAAGCAAAACCAAATGTGATTCGTTTGTTGCCTGCATTGAATATTACACGCAAGCAGGTTGATGAATTTTTAGATACACTAAGCGAAGCAATCGAAGAGATGAAAAGTGTTGAAGTAAATGCTGAATAACGTTCAACTGTACAAGGGAGTGACACAACCGTGCTTAATAGCATTACTATAGCTAAGTACATAAAAAATAATTTCAACATTGAAACAATTTATATCTGTTCATGATGCGGGCAACATCAATGCATTGGTTGAAAAAGCCTTGATGTATAAAGCAACTCCGTTAAAGGATAAAACTTTGGGCGCCGGCAAACGCATTGGTTTATTGTTTTTGAACCCGAGTTTGCGCACGAGATTAAGCACACAGGTTGCCGCAGCAAATCTTGGAATGGAAGCTATTGTTTTTAACGTTGATAAAGAAGGTTGGGCGCTTGAATTTGAAGAAGGCGCCATCATGAGCGGCAACACCGTTGAACATATTAAAGATGCTGCGCCGGTGCTGGGAAGTTATTTTGATATGCTGAGCATCAGAACGTTTCCATCACTGAAAAATCGTGAAGACGATTACAGTGAATTATACATTTCGCAGTTTATAAAATATTGTGGTGTTCCGGTGATTAGTCTGGAAAGTGCAACGTTGCATCCATTGCAAAGCTTGACGGATGTGATAACGATAACGGAAAACTGGAAACTCAAAACTCAAAACTCAAAACCTAAAATTGTTCTCACTTGGGCACCGCATGTAAAGCCTTTGCCGCAATGTGTTGCCAATAGCTTTGCGCAATGGATCAATGCATGGGGTGAAGCTGATTTTGTGATAACGCATCCTGAAGATTATGAGTTGAAAGAAGAGTTTACAAACGGGGCAACGATAACACATAAACAGAATGAAGCATTAAAAGATGCTGACTTTGTGTATGTAAAAAATTGGAGTACGTATAAAGATTACGGTAAGATTTATGAGAATGCTCCGGAGTGGATGTTAACAGAAGAAAAGCTTGCAATTACAAATAATGCAAAAGTGATGCATTGTTTACCTGTAAGAAGAAATGTTGAATTAAGTGATGAAGTTTTAGATAGTGTAAATAGTATTGTTACACAACAGGCAGCAAATCGTGTTTGGGCTGCACAGGCTGTTATCAGTACCCTCCTAACCTCCCCGAAGGGAGGAAATTAATTCCTGATCATGGAGCGTTTATTTGTAATAAAAGTTGGTGGAAATATTATTGATGAGGAAGGGAAACTCAAATCATTTCTTCAATCCGTTGCATCAATTCAATCGCATAAAATCGTGGTGCATGGAGGCGGCAAGATTGCAACTGAAATTGGCAACAAATTAAACATCGAATCAAAATATATTAACGGCAGAAGAATTACTGATGATGACACAATTGATCTGGTGACGATGGTATATGGCGGACTGATCAATAAAAAAATTGTTGCGCAACTACAATCGCTCAATTGCAATGCAATTGGTTTAACCGGTGCTGATGCGAATATTATTCCCGCAAAAAAACGTGCTCCAAAAGCCCTCTCTTTTGGAGAGGGTTTGGGTGAGGTCGTTGATTTTGGCTGGGTTGGTGATATTGATAATTCAAAGGTAAAAAGTGAAAGTTTAAAAGCTTTGCTTGAAAGCAGCTTTACGCCAATACTTGCTCCGCTTACACACGATGAACAAGGTCATATTTTAAATACAAATGCAGATACAATTGCTTCATCAATTGCTGTTGGTTTGTCAACTTATTATGATGTTCGTTTGATATATTGTTTTGAAAAGAAAGGTGTGTTGGAAAATGTGGAAGATGAAAATTCAGTTATCACCAACATCAACAAAGAAAAATATAAACAGTTACTGGATGAACAAAAATTGTTCGCGGGTATTCTTCCAAAAATAGACAATGCATTTGCCGCCATTGATGCCGGAGTACTTGAAGTGTTGATTGGTAATGCAAATGATCTTATTCAAAATACTACCGATAAAACTATTGGCACATTGATTACACAATAATGGAAATCGAAAATTTATATACTGATGCTTTGCAGCTTTTACAGCAATTGATTTCCATACAATCGCTTTCAACAGAAGAAGATAAAACAGCGGATGCAATTGAAACTTTTCTTCAATCGAAAGAGATAATAACAAATCGTTTGCTGAATAATATTTGGTGCATTAATAAATATTTTGATGCGAAGAAACCGAGCATTTTATTGAATTCGCATCACGATACAGTTAAGCCGAATAAACAATACACAAGAAACCCATTTCAAGCAGCAATTGAAGATGGAAAATTATATGGTTTGGGAAGCAATGATGCTGGGGGTTGTTTGGTTTCTTTGATTGCAACATTCATTTGTTTTTATAACAAAGAAAATCTGCAATGTAATTTTGTTTTGGCTGCAACTGCAGAAGAAGAAATCAGTGGTAAAAATGGTGTTGAATTATTATTGAATGATGAAGATTTTATCACTAAAACAGCATCAACTTTTAATAATAAAACTTCATGTGCAATTGTTGGCGAACCAACTTTAATGAATATGGCTGTTGCCGAAAAAGGCTTGCTGGTATTGGATTGTAAGGCTTACGGCAAGGCTGGTCACGCAGCAAGAGAAGAAGGTGATAACGCAATTTATAAAGCTGTAAACGATATAGAATGGTTTCGCAATTTTAAGTTTGATAAAGTATCTGAACTGCTTGGTCCGAACAAAATGAGTGTAACAATTATCAATGCAGGTTCGCAACATAATGTTGTTCCTTCGGAATGTAAATTCACAGTTGATATTCGTGTGAATGAGTTGTATGATTTTGATGAAGTGATCGGTATCATCAAACAAAATATTCAATCCGAAATTGCACCAAGAAGTTTACGATTGAAATCAACCAACATTGCATTAGTTCATCCTTTGGTGAAAGCAGGTTTGGAATTGAACAGAACATATTATGGTTCGCCGACAACAAGCGATAAAGCATTAATGAATTTTCCTGCGTTAAAGATGGGACCCGGCGACAGCGCAAGAAGTCATAGTGCTGATGAGTTTATTTTTGTGGATGAGATTAAGAATGGAATTGAGTTATATATTCAGCTTTTGAACAAGGTAATTTTGTAGAATGAAGCTCTGGCAAAAAAATACAACATCATTAAAAGAAGTAGAAAGGTTTACGGTTGGTAATGACCGTGAGTTTGATGTTTTACTTGCACCTTTTGATCTTCTTGGAAATATAGCACATGCAAAAATGTTAGCAACTGTTGGTTTACTAACAAATGACGAAGCAGGAGCTTTAGTGAACGAATTAAAAAACATTTACGCTTCTATTAATAATTCACAATTCATTATTCACGATGATGTAGAAGATGTTCATTCGCAAATAGAATTTTTACTCACTGAAAAGTTGGGCGATGTTGGTAAGAAAATTCATTCTGCAAGAAGCAGGAATGACCAGGTGTTGGTTGATCTGAAATTATTTTTGAGAAGCGAAATTGAACAACTCGTTCTAAGCGTTCAATCTTTTTTTGAATTGTTGATTGAACAAAGCGAAAAGCATAAAGACGATTTACTGCCGGGTTATACACACCTGCAATTAGCCATGCCTTCATCATTTGGTTTATGGTTTGGTGCTTATGCGGAAAGTTTGGTTGATGATTTAATTACGCTTCAATCAGCGTATCAAATCGTTAATAAAAATCCTTTGGGTTCTGCGGCGGGTTATGGTTCTTCCTTTCCAATTAACCGCACATTAGCAACGCATTTATTGGGTTTTGATGATCTGCATTACAATGTTGTGTATGCGCAAATGAGTCGTGGCAAAACAGAAAGAATTGTTGCATCAGCATTAGCCAATATCGCAGATACGTTCGCAAAAATGAGCATGGATGTTTGCTTGTACATCAATCAGAATTTCGACTTTATTTCTTTTCCTGCAGAGCTTACAACAGGCAGCAGCATTATGCCGCACAAAAAAAATCCTGATGTTTTTGAGTTGATTCGTTCACATTGTAATCAAATAAAAGCATTGCCAAATGAGATCATGCTGATGACAACCAATTTGCCTTCAGGCTATCAACGCGATTTGCAATTATTGAAAGAACATTTGTTTCCTGCATTTACAACATTAAAAAATTGTATCAACATCGCATCTTTAATGTTGAACAATATTGAGATAAAAAAAGATATTTTATCAGACCCAAAATATAAATACCTCTTTAGTGTTGAAGAAGTAAATAAACTCGTGAACGAAGGCATGCCTTTCCGCGATGCTTATAAAAAAATTGGGCTGGATATTGAAGCGAATCAATTTAAATACTCAACTGCAATCAGCCACACGCATGAAGGAAGTATTGGAAATTTAATGAATGACAAAATCACCGCGAATATGAAAACAGTCGTTGAAGGTTTTCATTTTGAAAAATTTCACCAGGCAATTGACAAATTATTGTTACAATAAAAGCCATCACTTTTCAGCGATGGCTTTTATTGATTTATTTTATTACCAGCTTACTTGATTTTATTCCTTCATCCGTTACCAGGTTTACATAGTATATGCCCTGCATCAGGCCGCTTACATTCAAATTTATTGACTGATCTCCCTGCTGTAATCGCCCGTTAAATAACATCTTTAATGTATTGCCGCTTGCATCAACGATCCTTAAAGAAACATTACCTGCCGCAGGCAAGCTAAATAAAACTTTTGCCTGTGATGATACAGGATTTGGATATATGCGAAGCGATTCATCGTTATTTATACTACCGTTATCAGCGATGGCATCGTTAGCAAACGCAAAACCAACAACAAACGGATCTGAAGCGATACCATTTGCAACTACCTGGATTGAATATTGGCCTCTTGGTAAACCAGCTGGTGGTGTTACATATACTGTGTCGTTTGCAGCACCACGCATTACGCCGGTGCTATTCCAGTTAAAACTTCTTGCATAAAACACTTTCCCATTTACGCTGATTCTTACAAGCGGATAATTTGAATTCATTTGCCAATCATCGCCATAAGTTGCACCTTCAGAAATGCCGTTAAACAGATGACCCGTTAATCTGAATACACCGGCACCAGCTCTCTGAATTTTTGTTATTACAGGTTTGCCTGCGGCAATAGGGTTGCCGTCAGGTGTATAAACATAATATTGCGTTGAACCCTGGACACAAAATAAAACCTGGCCATTTGGTAAGTCGACCATATTTGCTTCATAAGATGAATGAGGCAACGTTAAACCACCGCCCGGCGCACTTACGTTGGTAAAAGTATTTGTTATGTAATCGTATTCATAAAAAGATGTTGGCGTTGGGAAGTGATTGCCTGAAGTTGGCTTAGGCGATACTGCGCAAAGCACCTTTCCATTTACCATCATAGCTGCAGGTGCATCAGGAGCACCTTGTCCGTTAGGGAAATCTGCTGCTGCCTGCCAGCTTCCCGTACCTCCGCCTGCACCGGGAGTATATATAGCATTGTGTCCTGTTGAACCTAAAAATAATGCTCTTCCATCAGGTAATAAAACTGCGCCGCCTTGCTCCAAACCATAAGGATCGTAAATATCAACCGGCAGCGTTGCATCTGCCACCCACTTGTTCAAAGAAGGAATATAGCGTTCAGAATTTTTTGTAAGACGGTCAACAAAAAGGATACTGTTATCTGCTAATTTTAACCAAGCCGATTCATTATGAATACCAATACTATTGGGACCTGTGCTATAAATATTTGTTACCGGGTCATAAATTTTTGTTTGCCTTAAAGTTCCGGCAACAAGTGCCTGCAAAACCGTTCCGTTTTCAAGTATCTCTGAATTCGCATCGCTTACAAAAGCACCAACAGCTCCGTTGTTTGTCCATACATTCGTAACAGGGTTGTACGTTTCGCCTGATGATCCGCCCGTGCCATATTCACCGCCTGCCACATATACTCTTCCATCTTTTAATAATTGTGTGGAATAGTATAATCGTGTGTTATGCATGGGGGCAATGGTTGACCAAGATCCGTTTGCATAACTTCCGGTTAAGTCAGGTGTTAAGCGGGCATATATATTGCCTATTCCATCAGTAGTGCCCGAACTTGTTTTGCAAAGAACGGTTCCGTCAGATAATAATAACATGCCGCCACCGCTTAAACCGGGTGACAGATTGTTGAGTGCTGTCCATGTGCCTTGTGCAAACAGATTTGCACCACAGGTAATGACAGAAGAAAAAACTAATAAGGTTAATAACTTTTTTGAAGTGAAAATTTTTCGTAGGAAAATGCTGCGTAAAAATGGTGTCATAGTGAAAGTTTTGATTAGAAAGCCCAATGTAAAAAACTTCACTCAATTAATACCAATAAAAATCAGCAATAAATTATCGCGTGTAATTGAAGTATTAAAATTTTACTCCTGCTTCAATTTTTATGGGTAATGTATTTTGCTGTGGTGGCACGGGGCAATTATATCCGTCTGTGTACGCACAATAGGGATGATAAGCTTTATTGAAATTGATTAAAATGTGGTCAGCATTTGTAACGGTGAGATCAATATACCTGCCGCCTTCGTAGGTTTCATTTCCACTGGTAGCATCTGTAAAAGGAATAAACAAATAATCTTTATACTCTTCGCTTTTTAATAAATCCTGTGATTGGTAAACACTCAGTTTATATTCTTTTTTATCAATCGCAAAAAATACTTCGGCATACTTTACATACGTTTTGCGCATACCGCTTGAAGTGCTCATTTGAAAAGGTTTTTCATTCGGCGTTCTTACAAACCGTGCATTCACTACATACTTTGCGTTGAACGGATAAAAATGTATTCCCTTAAAAGTTTTTTTTGCTTTCGCACTTAACGGCGTATGATAAGGGTCATCATATTCTGTTTTAAGCTCGCTTTGAAAACGTTTTGTGTCATTAATAACAGAAGTATCAGCCTGGCAAAGGGCGATCTTGCCTATAAAAATAATTACAACAATCACCAAAAGTTTTTTCATAAAAATGAATGCTAAATTAATTGCATATTATTTGCATCAAATGGTTTGGGTAATTTTTAAATAAAAAATATGAAATGTGCCATGAATTTGAAGATGAATTAAATCTGATCACAAAAAGGTTTATGGCGAATTCCGCAACAATAAAACAAAATTCAAACGCATGAAAAAGAAAAAAAAGAAAAGTCTCGGCAGAATGTTCGACCGTTTCTCAGGTGCTGCTACAAGAGTTACAGGCCGACCAGTAGCCTTTATTACAGCCTTTATAATAATAATTGTTTGGGCTGTTACCGGGCCTATATTTCAATTCTCCGATACCTGGCAACTGGTAATTAATACAGGCACTACAATTATTACTTTTTTAATGGTGTTTGTAATTCAGCAATCGCAAAACAAAGACACAATAGCCATTCATTTAAAATTAAATGAACTGATTGCAGCTACAGAAGGTGCAAGCAACAGGCTAATTGATGTAGAAGACCTTACTCCTGAAGAACTTGAAACCCTGAAAAAGTTTTTTATTAAAGTATCTGATATGGCAGAAAAAGAAAACGACATTCATAGAACACACACCATTGAAGAGGCTCAAGGTATCTTTAAATTGAAGCCCCACAAAAAGCCAAAAGTGAAACCGGAAGATTAAAAGTTATTCTTCCACATCATACTTTCAATTGGCCTGTCTGGCTGTTGACTGTACTTGGCATTTTTCTTTTGATTATACTTCACTTCTATTTCACCGTCAACAGGAAAATATATTAGCTGCCCTACAGGCATACCCTTATACACCTTCACCGGTTGCTTTACGGAAATCTCCAACGTCCAGTTGCCACAAAAACCAACATCGCCTTTACCGGCGGTTGCATGAATATCGATTCCTAATCTTCCCGTTGAACTTTTACCTTCCAGGAAAGGAACATGGGCATGTGTTTCTGTATACTCCATTGTAACACCCAAATAAAAAATGTGCGGGTACAAAACAAAACCTTCATCAGGGATTTCGAAGTATTCAATCTCATTATGCTTTTTCGCATCCAAAATATGTTCACGATAAGTGGCCAGCCATTTCCCCAAATGCACATCATAGCTGTTACTGCCTAAACATTCACGGCTATACGGTTCCAGCTTGATCGTTCCTTTTTCAATTTCTTCAAGTATGCGTGTATCTGAAAGAATCATTTTTTTAGTTTGTAGTTTATAGTTTTCAGTTTGTAGTTTCTTTTGGGGCTGTCATTGTTCAGCTCTTCTTTCAGCTTCTGTTCCGGCTATTCGCTGCAAGGCTGGCACAAACCCAACGCTCAACACCTTCGCCGGGCTTTTCGCTTTTATCGGGCAGCCATTCAGCAAAAGAAATTCTGTTCGGCAATAATCCAAAATATTTTTTCGTATACCTTAATTTCAATCCACAATTTAATCACTAATAGCATGGAGTTTGGCCGCGTTTCTGAAGAAGAATTAAACAGCGTTGATTTTAGCTTAGCAAAAGAACCTGCATTTAATAAATCAATCTTACCTGGCAAGATAGATAAGAATGCAAAAGTGTATGTCGGTTGCGCAAAATGGGGCAGGCCCGAATGGGTTGGTAAAATTTATCCTGAAAAAACAAGAGAAAAAGATTTTCTAAAACATTATGTTCAACATTATAACTGCATTGAATTAAATGCAACGCACTATAAAATTTACGGTGAAAGAGGCATCGCAAAATGGGCCGGTGAAGCGATTGGCAAAAACTTTTTATTCTGTCCTAAAATGTATAAAGGTGTAACACATTTTGGAAGATTAACTAATAAACCATTTCTCGTTACAGAATTTTTAAGAGGTGTAGTTGCATTTAAGGAACATCTCGGACCGATCTTTATACAGGTAAGTGATGCATTTTCTCCAAAACGCAAAGAAGAGCTTTTTACATTTTTAAAATCACTTCCAACTGATCTGCAATTCTTCACGGAAGTGCGTCATCCTGATTGGTTCAAAGCTGATATAAGCAAAGAATTATTTGAAACACTACATGCACTAAATATGGGCGCTGTAATTACAGACACGGCAGGCCGAAGAGATTGTGCGCATATGCATTTAACCGTTCCAAAAACTTTCGTTCGATATGTTGGCAATAGTTTGCACCCTTCAGATTATACAAGAATTGATGCATGGGTAGAACGCCTGAAATTTTGGTTGAACAAAGGCATTGAAGAATTATTTTTTATCATGCATATGCATGACGAAGCAACATCGCCTGAACTTACTGTTTATTTAGTTGATAAATTAAATGCAGCATGCGGACTGAGTTTAGTTAAACCAAAATTTTATGCACGATAAGCGTATTTGATGTGCAACATCAATAATTGATTGTAAATCCTGAGCATCGCTATTTTGCGCAAATGACGATAAAGTAATTATCTTTCATTCTTCAATTCGTAAGTTATTTAAAGCACTCGTACAACTCTACCAACCTTCAAGTAAAATTATTTTAGGCAAATTGTAAAATCACAGAGGCGGATTTTTTAACAGCGATCATCCCATACCTCAGCATTGTTATTTTATAAAATTTTTTCTCAGTTCTCAAAAACTTAATTTAACTGTTAAATAAATAAATAGTTGTGTTGCGTAACGGGCTGCACTAAAT
>JADMIO011356667.1_pt1 | contig 71512 bp, 71 predicted proteins | sample 8958161 | NCBI WGS metagenome assembly JADMIO01 (sample SAMN16585339, study PRJNA669376) | soil metagenome | isolation source: Crop rotation soil | place: USA: Cullars Rotation, Alabama | collected 2011 | reverse complement strand
GCCGCGACTTCAAGTCACGTGAATTCCAAGCTTCGGATCCCACTGTGCTGGAAAGCTGGTCGGCTCGCTGCTGCGGCTTCCGTACACCTTCGCCGTGCCGAAGTTCGGCGGGCGCAACTGGACCGTGATGAGCGCGCTGCTGCTGATGGTCCCGACGCTGCTGTTCGCGTTCTTCGTGCAGCGGCCGGACACCCCGTTCTGGGTGTTCGTCGTCATCGCCGCGACAGCCGGGGTCGGCGGTGGCAACTTCGCCTCCTCGATGGCGAGCATCAACTTCTTCTACCCGGCCGACAAGAAGGGAGCCGCCCTCGGGCTGAACGCAGCCGGGGGCAATGCCGGCGTCGCGGTGATCCAGTTCTTCCTCCCGATCGTGGTCGGTGGTGCCGGCGCCTTCGGCCTGGTCAAGGCCAGCCAGAGCGGTCTGGTCCTCGAACGTGCCGGCTACCTGTACGCCGCCCTCGCGCTCCTGGCCGGGGTCTGCGCCTACGCCTTCATGAACAACCTGCGGGCGGCCTACTCCCGGCCCCGCGAGCAGCTCGCGGTGGTCCGGTACAAGCACACCTGGATCATGGCGTTCCTCTACATCGGCACCTTCGGCTCGTTCATCGGCTACTCGGCCGCGATGCCGCTGCTGATCAAGATCAACTTCTTCCGCTCACCGATCCCGACCGCGTCGATCGGCATCAACTTCGCCTACTACGCCTTCCTCGGTGCGCTGGTCGGCTCGATCTCGCGGCCGTTCGGAGGCTGGCTGGCCGACCGTCTCGGTGGCGCCCGGGTCACCTTCGGCGCGTTCGTCGGGATCATCGCCGGCACCATCGGCGTCCTGGTCTCGCTGAGCCGCCTCGACACCGTCCCCACCCCCGACCCGGCCAAGCTGGCGGCCTGGGCCGAGGACCCGTCGTCCTTCCCGGGCTTCTCGCCCGAGGTCGTCGCGGCGGTGAACCACAACTCCGACATCTTCCCCTGGTTCCTGGTGGCGTTCCTCTTCGTCTTCGCCGCGACCGGCATCGGCAACGGGTCGGCGTACCGGATGATCCCGGCGATCTGGAAGACCTACGCGAGGTCCGCCGGTCCGGAGGGCTCGCCCCAGAGGTTCGACGCCGAGAAGAAGGCGACCAAGGAGTCCTCCGCGGTGCTGGGCATCGTCGGAGCGGTGGGCGCTCTCGGCGGGTTCCTGATCCCGATCACGTTCTCCTCGCCGTGGGTCACCGACCCGGTCGCGGCCACCCGGAGCGCGTTCTTCGTCTTCCTCGCCTTCTACGCGATCTGCCTCGCCGTCACCTGGGCGGTCTACCTGCGCAAGGACGCCCCGATGGCGAAGGCCGGCGTGTGACCCGAGCAACCGGCAGTGTCGACAGCGTCGTCGACACGCACTGCCCCTACTGCGCCCTCCAGTGCGCGATGACGCTGACCTCCCTCGGTGAGGGGGAGGTCAGCGTCACCCCCCGCTCGTTCCCCACGAACAAGGGCGGCCTGTGCCAGAAGGGCTGGACCAGCGCCGAGGTGCTGCGCCTCCCGGACCGGCTCACCACGCCCCTGCTGCGGGGACCCGACGGCGTCCTGCGTGAATCCACCTGGGACGAGGCGCTGTCGTTCGTCGCGACCCGGATCTCGGGGCTGCAGGCAGCCCACGGCGCGGACACGGTCGGGGTCTTCGGCGGCGGCGGGCTGACCAACGAGAAGGCCTACCAGCTCGGCAAGTTCACCCGGACCGTGCTGCGCAGCAAGCACATCGACTACAACGGCCGGTTCTGCATGTCGTCGGCGGCAGCGGCCGGCAACCGGGCGTTCGGCATCGACCGCGGCCTCCCGTTCCCGCTTGCCGACATCGGGGAGGCGGACGTCGTCCTGCTGCTCGGCAGCAACGTCGCGGACACGATGCCGCCGCTCGTCCAGCACCTCGCCGGGGTCCGCGACCGGGGCGGCCTGGTGGTCGTCGACCCGCGCCGCTCCGCCACCGCTGCCCTCGCGGGTGACGGCGCCGGCCTGCACCTGCAGCCGCTGCCGGGCACCGACCAGACGCTCCTGCTCGGCCTGCTGCACCTCCTGGTCGCCGAGGGACTCGCCGACGAGGAGTACCTCGCCACCCGCACCACCGGCTGGGACGACGTCCGCCGCTCGGTCGCGCTGTGGTGGCCCGGTCGGGTCGCGTCGGTCACGGGTGTCCCGGAGGCTCGGCTGCGGCGGACCGTCGACCTGCTCGCCGCTGCGTCCCCGGCGCGTGGCGGTCGCGGAGCGGTCGTGCTCACCGGTCGGGGAGCGGAGCAGCACACCGACGGCACCGACACGGTCACCGCCGCGATCAACCTGGCGCTGGCGCTCGGCCTGCCCGGACGCCGGGCCAGCGGCTACGGCTGCCTGACCGGGCAGGGCAACGGCCAGGGCGGGCGCGAGCACGGCCAGAAGGCCGACCAGCTGCCCGGCTACCGCTCGATCGAGGACCCTGCCGCGCGCGAGCACGTCGCGGGGGTCTGGGGCGTGGACCCGGCGACCCTGCCCGGCAAGGGCGTCCCCGCGGTCCAGCTCCTCGCGAGGCTCGGCACCGAGGTACGGGCGTTGCTCGTGCACGGCGCGAACGTCCTGGTCAGCGCGCCGGACGCGCTCGCCGTCCGTCGTCGGGTCGAGCAGCTGGACCTGCTCGTGGTCTGCGACTTCGTCCCGAGCGAGACGGCGCTGCTCGCCGACGTGGTGCTGCCGGTGACCCAGTGGGCCGAGGAGGAGGGCACGATGACCTCGCTCGAGGGCCGGGTGCTCCGTCGACGCCAGCTGCTGGACCCACCGGGTGACGCGCGCAGCGAGCTCCGGGTGCTGGCCGACCTCGCGCGCGCGCTCGGCTCGTCGGTGCACTTCGACACCGACCCCTCCCTGGTCTTCGACGAGCTCGCCCGCGCCAGTGCCGGGGGAGTCGCTGACTACTCCGGTCTCTCGCACGCGCTGCTCGACGACGAGTCCGTCCCGCGGTACTGGCCGGTGCCGACCGGAGCGACCAGCAGTCCCCGTCTTTTCGCGTCCCGGTTCGGGCACGCCGACGGTCGCGCCCGGATGGTCGTGGTGAGCCCGGGCGCGCCGGCCGACGACCTCCGCGAGGACGCTCCCGTCTACCTGGTCACCGGTCGGGTGCTGGCGCAGTACCAGTCCGGCGCGCAGACCCGACGGGTCGCCGAGCTCGCCCGGTCCGCCCCGGAGGCGTTCGTCGAGCTGCACCCGCTGCTCGCTGCCCGGTTCCGGATCGAGGACGGCGACGACGTCGCGGTGTCCTCGGAGCGCGGCACCGCGATCGGACGGGCCCGGATCTCCCGGTCGATCCGTCCGGACACGGTGTTCATGCCGTTCCACTGGTCGGGCGCGGGGATGGCGAACGCGGTCACCAACGACGCCGTCGACCCGATCTCGGGGATGCCGGAGTTCAAGGTCTGCGCGGTGCGGATCCGGCGCGCGGACGAGCTCCTCTCCACGGACCTGACGGCCGGGGCGGAGGTGCCGGTATGAGCGAGCGCCTGGTCGTCGTCGGTGCCGGCATGGTCGGTCACCGCTTCGTCGACGAGCTGGCCCGCGCCGACCGGGACGGGAGGTTCGTCGTCGACCTGGTCGGCGAGGAGGAGTACGAGCCGTACAACCGGATCCTCCTCTCCGAGGTGCTCGCGGGTCGCGCCGACCTCAGGGCCCTGAGCCTGCCGCTGCCGGACGACGAGCGGGTCACGTTCTGGCGGGGCGTCGCGGCGTCGTCGGTCGACCTCGACGCCGGAGAGGTGCTGCTCTCCGACGGCACCCGCCGCCCGTTCGACCGACTCGTCCTGGCGACCGGGGCGCGCGCCTTCGTGCCGCCGCTCGCCGGGCTGGAGACCGGCCCGAAGCACGTGCACGTGCTCCGCACCCTCGACGACTGCCGCAACATCGCTGCCCGGGCCATGAACGCCAAGCACGCGGTCGTCCTCGGTGGCGGTGTCCTCGGTCTGGAGGCGGCCTGCGGCCTGCGTCGCCGCGGCGTCCCGGTGACGGTCGTCGACCTCGACAGCCACCTGATGGCCACCCAGCTCGACGCCGGTCCGGGACGCACCCTGGCCGCGCGGTTGCGCGAGCTCGGCATCGACGTGATCACCAGGAGCAGCGTCGCCGAGGTGATCAGCGCCTACGGCGAGCTGGTCGCCGTCCGGCTCGCGGACGACCGGGTGCTCGCCGCCGACCTGATGCTGGTCTCGTGCGGGATCCGCGCGAACGTGGCCCTGGCCGCCGACGCCGGCCTCCCGGTCGACCGCGGCATCGTCGTCGACGACCTGCTCACCACCGCCGACCCCCGGGTGCACGCCATCGGGGACTGCGCCCAGCCGCCGTCCGGGGCGACCGGCCTCCTCGCGCCCGGGTGGCGCCAGGCCGAGCAGCTGGCGAGGCAGCTGGCCCCGGCCGGTCGAGCAGCGACGCAGGAGCGACCCCCGGTCGGTCGAGCAGCGACGCAGGAGCGACCAGTCGAGACCACCCCCTCGGCCGGTCGAGCAGCGACGCAGGAGCGACCAGTCGAGACCACCCCCGACGGCATCAGGCTCAAGGCCGTCGGCGTCGACCTCGTCACCCTCGGCGTCCGTGCCTCCGCCGCCCGCGAGGACGACCGGGTGCTGACCGTCACCGACAGCGGCACCCACCGGTACGTCGACCTGGTCCTGCGCCGCGACGAGCGGGACGAGGACCGTCTGGTCGGCATCACCTGCCTCGGCATGCCGGAGGCGTCCGCCGCCCTCACCGTCGCCTTCGAGCGGCGTACGCCGGTCCCCTCGGACCCGCTGAGCCTGCTCGCACCCGAGGGCCGCGCCGAGGAGGTCGCCTCGCCGGCGTTGATGCCCGGGTCGACGACCGTCTGCCGCTGCACCAGCGTCACCAAGAAGCAGGTCGTCGCCGCCTGGGAGGGCGGTGCGCGCTCGGCCGACGCCGTCGCCGCGACCACCCGCGCGAGCACCGGGTGCGGCGGCTGCCGGGACGTCGTCTGCGGCCTCGTCGACTGGTTGAACGCCAGCGACCCCGAGACAGAACCAGAAGCACTCACCCCGTCCCGTGCCGTCGAGTCCACCCGAGGAAGCTGACATGACCGAGTCCCACCCGAACCCGAACCCCGGCGCAGGCCCGACCCGTCGTCTGGCCGTCGTCGGCGGCGGCATGGTCGCCCACCGTCTCGTCGAGGCGCTGCGCGACCGCGACGAGGCGGGCACCTCGACCTGTACTGCGAGGAGCCGCACCCGCCGTACGACCGGGTCGCGCTCAGCTCCTACTTCGCCGGTACCTCGCCCCAGGGCCTGCGGCTGCAGCGGGACCTCGCCGAGGACGCCCTGGTCACGGTCCACGTCGGGCGCGGCGTCACCGCGATCGACCCGGCGGCACGGACCCTGTGCACCACCGACGGCGACTCCGGCTGGGACGCGCTGGTGCTCGCCACCGGCTCGTCCGCGTTCGTCCCACCGGTCGCCTCGGCGGACCTGCCCGGTGCGTTCGTCTACCGGACCATCGAGGACGTCCAGCAGCTCGAGGCCTGGGTGCAGGACCGACCGGCCCGCACCGGCGTCGTCGTCGGCGGCGGCCTGCTCGGGCTCGAGGCCGCCGGTGCCCTCCACGGCCTCGGGGTCGCGACGACCGTGGTCGAGTTCGCCGACCGGTTGATGCCGCTGCAGGTCGACGAGGGTGGTGGCGCGGCCCTGCGCCGGATCGTCGAGGGCATGGGGGTGGACGTGCTGACGGGCGCCGCGAGCGCCGCCCTGCACGCCGCCGACGACGGTGCGGTGGCGGCGATGGAGCTCGCCGACGGACGCCGCCTCGAGGCCGACGTGGTCGTCTTCGCGACCGGCGTCCGGCCGCGCGACGAGCTGGCCCGTGAGGCCGGTCTGCCGGTCGGGGAGCGTGGCGGGGTCCTGGTCGACGACTCGTGCAGCGTCCCGAGCGGCGCGAGCGGGGCAGGGGACGTCTACGCCGTCGGCGAGGTGGCGTGCATCCAGGGTCGTACCTGGGGTCTGGTCGGTCCCGGCAACACGATGGCCGAGGTGGTCGTGGACAGGCTCCTCGGGGGCGAGGCGACCTTCCCGGGCGCCGACGTCAGCACCAAGCTCAAGCTGCTCGGCGTCGACGTCGCCTCCTTCGGCGACGCCTTCGCCGAGGCCCCCGGGAGCCTCGAGGTCGTCTTCGCCGACCCCGTGGCCGGGGTCTACAAGAAGCTCGTCGTCTCGGACGACGCGCGGACGCTGCTCGGCGGCGTGCTGGTCGGGGACGCCTCGGCGTACGCGTCGCTGCGCCCGATGCTGGGCGCTGAGCTGGGCTCGGACCCGAACGCCTGGCTGCTGCCCGAGGGAGTCGGCGCACCCGTCACCGGCGACCTGCCGGACGCCGCCAACGTGTGCTCCTGCAACAACGTCACGGCCGGCTCGATCCGGGCCTCGGTGTGCGAGGGCGGCTGCACCGACCTGGGCGCGGTGAAGGCCTGCACGAAGGCCGGCACGAGCTGCGGGTCCTGCCTGCCGCTGGTCAAGAAGCTGATGACCACCGAGCTCGAGAAAGCCGGTGTCGAGGTCAGCAACGCGCTGTGCGAGCACTTCGCGTTCTCGCGCGCGCAGCTTTTCGACATCATCTCGGTGACCGGCATGCGCAGCTTCAGCGAGATCATCTCCTCGCACGGCTCCGGCCGCGGCTGCGACATCTGCCGACCGGTGGTCGCCTCGATCCTGTCGTCGCTGGGCACCGGGCACGTGATGGACAAGGACCTGGCGCGGCTCCAGGACACCAACGACCACGTGATGGCCAACCTGCAGAAGGACGGCACCTACTCGGTGGTGCCACGGGTACCCGCCGGCGAGATCACTCCGGCCGGCCTGATCGCGATCGGGCAGGTCGCGGAGGACTTCGGGCTCTACACGAAGATCACCGGCGGTCAGCGGATCGACCTCTTCGGGGCCCGGCTCGAGGAGCTGCCGCTGATCTGGAAGCGCCTGGTCGACGCGGGCTTCGAGTCCGGGCACGCCTACGGAAAGTCGCTGAGGACGGTGAAGTCCTGCGTCGGGTCGACCTGGTGCCGGTACGGCGTCCAGGACAGCGTCGGGATGGCCGTCGAGCTGGAGCTGCGCTACCGGGGCCTGCGTTCTCCGCACAAGATCAAGCTCGGCGTCTCCGGGTGCGCGCGCGAGTGCGCCGAGGCCCGCGGCAAGGACGTCGGCGTCATCGCCACCGACAACGGCTGGAACCTGTACGTCGGCGGCAACGGCGGCTTCACCCCGCGGCACGCGCAGCTGTTCGCCGAGGACCTCGACACCGAGACGCTGGTGCGGACCATCGACCGGTTCCTCCTGTACTACGTCCGGACGGCCGACCGGCTGCAGCGCACGGCCCCGTGGGTCGAGGCGCACGAGGGTGGCATCGAGGCGATCCGGGAGGTGGTGATGGAGGACTCGCTCGGCATCTGCGCCGACCTGGACGCCGCGATGGAGGCCCACGTCGGCAGCTACCGCGACGAGTGGGCCGCGACCCTGGCCGACCCGGACAAGCTGTCCCAGTTCGTCTCCTTCGTGAACGCACCGGAGGCCGCCGACCCGGACCTCGTCTACGTCACCGAGCGCGGCCAGAAGCGGCCGGCCACACCCGCCGAGCGCGGCACCCTGATCGCGGGCCCACGGCTGGAGGTCCGGTCGTGACCGCCGTGCAGTCCTCGGGGGCTCCCCGGCCGTCGAGCGCCCCCCGGTCGTCGAGCGCCCCCCGGTCGTCGCGCGCCCCCCGGTCGTCGGGCGCGCCCCGGTCGTCGAGCTCGTCGAGACGTCTGGACGCACCCACCTGGGTGAGCGTCTGCACGCTGGGTCAGCTGATCCCCGAGCGCGGCGTGGCCGTCCTCGTCGGGGAGGACCAGGTCGCGCTGTTCCGGGTCACCGGCCCCGACGGCAGCGAGTTCATCCACGCCGTCGGGCACCGGGACCCGTTCGCCGACGCCAACGTGATCGCGCGCGGCATCGTCGGGTCGGTCGGGTCCGGGGCGGACCAGCGGGACACGGTCGCCTCGCCCATGTACAAGCACGTCTTCGACCTGGCGACCGGGGAGTGCCTGACCGACCCGTCCGCTCGGTTGCCGGTCTACCGGACCTGGGTCGCCGGCGGGGTCGTGTACGTGGAGGCCCGGCCGCAGGTCCCGGGCTAGCCGGAGCCGGCGGCTAGAGCTTGTGGCCGGTGAAGGTGTAGGTCCCCATGAACCCGACCTTGCACTTCCCGCTCAGCTGGTCGCCGGTGACGACGCCGGTGAACTTCACCTTGAGCTTGATCGGCTTGGTGACCACGTTGATCCAGCTGATGTTCGCGCCGTCGAAGGTCCCGGACTGGATGTCGGAGGACATGTTGTCGTCGTACTGGACGCCGGTGAGCGTGCTGCCGTCCTGGACGAGGTCGAGCTTCGTCACCTGGGGGCCGGTCGGTCCCTTGATGCTGACCTGCCAGGTCCCGGCGATCGAGTCGGAGGTGCTGCCGCTCGGCGCCGCGACGGCGACGGGCTCGTCGTCCTCGGTGTCCTCGCTGTGCACGGTCGCCGGGTGCTCGACGTCGGAGGGGTCCAGGGTCGAGGTGATCGGCGGCAGGTCGGCGTAGGTGACGATGCCGGGACGGGCGGCGACGACGTCCGGGATCGCGTTCACGACCGGCATCGCGGTGACGATGAAGCCGGTGGACAGCAGCTCCTCCATCGGCAGCGACATGTCCTCGGGCAGGAACTCCATCCGCACCGTGATCTTCGGCGTGCCGAACACCTCGATGATGTGCGCCGAGGCGACCGGCCACGCCGGCTCGAGGTCGGTGGTGATCGTCCAGCGGATGTTGCACTCGATCACCGGACGACCGGCGACGACCCCGCTCCAGCGCGACTCGATGCCGGCGACCTGCCCGGCCTTCACCGGGCGGCCCTCGATGTCGACGTCCTCGGTCGCGTGCGCGAAGTCGACCTCGCAGCGGACCTCGTCGAGGTCGATGCGGAAGCTGTGGGCGATCGCCTCGACGGCATCGCCGAACGCGCGGGTGGCCTTCTTGATGTCGTCGTGGTGCCCCGGGTCGTTCGCGGGCCGGCCCCACCCGAGCTCGTCCTGGTTGGCGTCACCGGCCCAGATGCCGATGTTGAAGGACTCGGTCATCCGGACCAGGCTGACGTCGCGCGAGGCGCTCGACGCGGTCGCCGCCAGGTTGTCGGCCCAGCCGGGGTTGATGCCGCTGCCGAAGATGCTGGCGCCGCCGGCCTCGGCCGCCTCCCGGATCCGCGTCCGCGCCTCCTCGCCGTACGCGTGCCCGGTCAGGAAGCTCGCGGTCGAGACCACGTTGACGCCGGCGGACAGCAGCCGGACGAGGTGGTCGACGTCCCAGTGCAGCGGCATGTAGGCGACGCAGTCGGGCTCCAGGGCGATCAGCGCGTCGATGTCGTCGGTCGCCGTGACGCCGACGGTCCGGCCGAGGTCGAGGAGGTCCCCGACGTCCTTGCCGACCTTGTCCGCGCTCCAGGCGTAGACGCCGACCAGCTCCATGTTGGGCCGGTCGAGGATCGACTTCACCGACTCCTTCGCCACCTTGCCGGTGGTCCACTGGACGATGCGGAGGGGGCGGTCGGAGGTCCGGGAGTTCGTCATGGCGCGGAGTATTTCAGCGTCCTCGGGGGTATCGGAGCGTTATGGCCAGGTACGAGGTGAACTCCGGGGCGGTCGCCAAGGCTCGCTCGCTGATCGACGCCAAGCAGTACGTGCTGGACAGCGACTGGGGCTCGGTGCAGCCCAGCGCCGAGGACGGCAACGCGTTCCTGGAACGGCACCCGTTCGAGGACTACGCCACCTGGCACCTCGGCCTGACCGTCGGTGCCAACGAGGAGACCAAGGCCCGGCACGCGTTCGTGTACGGCGACTTCCGCCGGGTCCACCGCAGCGCCCTGATCGCCTGCGTCTACCGGGCCTCGGAGTGGCGCCACAAGAAGGTCGAGCTGGCGGCCCACGAGCTGCTGCAGCGGTTGGACCAGGTCGCGGGTATCGAGTAGCGGACCGACCACCGGGTCGGACGTCCCGAGCGGGAGACACGGTAGAACCGAGACTTCCGGGCCTCGTTGGGGCAGGATGTCCGGCGACGGGACGGCGCCGGGTCGCCCGCCAACCGGAGGTAACGATGTCGGGTCGTCGTACTGCAGCCGCCGCTGCGTCCCTTGTCCTGCTCGCCAGTGGTCTGTTCATCGGATCAGGTGTCGCCCAGGCGATGCCCGCGCCGCCGTCGGGAGAGCCGTCCCTCGCACGGACCACGGCGACGCTGCCGTGCACGAGCTACACCCAGGTCCTGGGCGTCCAGAACGGGTACCTGAAGCTGCGCTACCTCACCAACCGGAAGCTGGAGACCCAGCTGTTCTCCTCGACCCAGCTGCCGGGCCCGGTGGACAGCTTCACCAGCGCACGGAGCACGCAGCTCTCGGACGGGGTCGTCTGGCACTACACGGCCTACGCCCCGGGTCGGCGGCCGTACGGCGTCGACGTGACCTACCACGACGGTGACAAGCAGGTGCAGATCACCCCGGCGGGACCGGCGTACCTGAACGCCTTCCCGGGCAGGTCGGTCGCCGACTCCGGCAGCTACTACGCCTACGGGATCAACAACGCCGGCCAGCTCGTGCAGTACACCCGGTACCGGACGCAGGGAGGGAACCTCTACTTCTCCTCCAAGCGCGTGGTCGCGAAGAACCAGGGCGGCATCCGCACGCTGTCGTGGATCGGCTCGACGAAGCGGAAGGGCGTCGCCCTCGACCTCCTGGTCGCCACCACGAAGTCCGGGGCGCTCAAGCACTTCTCGATCCCGATGAAGAAGCCTGCGCGCACGAAGATCACGGTGCTCCGCAAGAAGGGCTTCTCGGCGTACGACGAGGTGTCGTTGACCGGGTGCTCCACGAAGAAGAACGAGTACCTCGGGCTGGTTCTCATCGACACCCGGCACAACCTCGCCCGGCTCTTCACGGTGCGCAACTGGGTCGCCCCGGTGGCGAGGACGGTGACCAACCACGGTCTGGTCGCACCCGGTGCCGACTGGACCTGGCACGCGGTCAGGTGAGGCGCGCCGCCTCCAGCATCTCCTCGAGCGCCTCTCCGCAGAGTCGTAGGAAGCCGATCGGACCGATGCTGTCTGACGGCTCGCGTCGGTCGTAGGATCGGTCGACATGACGTCACGCGACGTGTCTTGCGAACTCGGGTCTGACCACGGCGGTTTCGTCGTCGACGGGGTGACGTCGTCCTACGATTCGTCGCCAGTCCTGGTCGAGAACACCCTCCTTCGCTGGTGGCCCGACACGGATCCCGAGCTCGAGGGGTTCTCGGTCGCGGCAGGTTCTCAGTGGGGTCCGTTCGCGGTCACGCTACGGGCGCACGAGGGCGACCCCGGACCGTTGGACGACCTCTGGGAGGACGTGGTCGAGGTGTCAGTGCAGGCCCTCGGGTCGGTGATGATCTCCGAGGTCGTGGACGGGCCGGTCGGGGAGCTCGACCACGTCACCGGAAGTCACCGGATGCGCGTGGCCGCGCGTGGCCGGACCGAGAGCGCCGCGCGGGATGTCGATGTCGATGCCGACGAGGACGAGGACCCCACGCCACTCGAGTACTTCGTCGTCGACCTCTGGCCGGCAGCCCCGGCGCCCGCGGTGGTCGCGCGTCAGGAGAGTCGGTACGCCCGCGACGTGATCAGTCCTCCAGCACCGGCGGCCCTGCCGGAGGAAGCAGCCGGGACGGCAGCCGCGTGGGCGATCATCCGTGACGTCCGAGGAGAATCCGGAGCCCGGGACATCCCGGGCGGGCTCGGGCAGATCGTCGTCGAGCGGGAATTCGTCGGGACGACGACCAAGGCGTTCAACCGTTTCCGCTACGTCCACGGATGGCCTCCGTGCAACGGCATGATGGGCTCCGCCGACGAGTACGCACAGGAGTACTACGACGCCACGCTTCCCGGCGAGCCGCACGGATCCAGCCGCGCCGGGTTCATCGCGACGCGGCTCCTCGATCTCGAGAAGCCGCGACGGGTCAAACGCACGTGGAACTGGGCACTTCCGACGTCGGGGAGCATCGACGAGCACCCGCTGCTGCTGCCCGAGGACAGCACCTTCACGGTGACGATCACGCGCAGCCATGAGAAGGGTGAGGAGCCGCGTGCCCTGGTCCGGGTGGTCCACGACGGCGCGCCCGCGGCCTGGGCCGATGATCTGGAGAAGCTGTGGGCGTGGCACCTGGCGGTCTGGGCAGAGAGCTGAGCGGATCGCGGCCCTCGCCGGGTTTCGAGGCCGGACTTCGTCCTGCGCCTCAACCAGCAGCGGCCTGCGCCGCCTCCAGCATCTCCTCGAGCGCCTCTCCGCAGAGCCGTAGGAAGCCGGCCGGGTCCGGCAGCGACTCCGGGGTCGCGTTCACGCCGAGCGAGACCTTGCCGTTGTAGGTGTAGGCCATCACCGTGAGGTTGACGAGCTCGACCACGACGGTGACCGACATCCACGACCTCACCTCGACGTCGCCGAGCCAGCGCTGCTCCTGCGGTCCCGTCACGTACGCGGTGATCAGGTGCATCGGGGTCAGCGGCCACAGGTGCACGAACCTGTTCCGCAGCGGCGGGATGATCCGGCCGAACTCGGCAGCCACGTTCTGGAAGTGGAAGCCGCGGGCGCGTCGCAGGCGGACCGTCTGGGCGCAGCTCTCGGCCGTCCTCCGCAGGGCGCGCACCGGGTCGCCGTCCTCGACGTGGAACCGGTAGCGCGCGGTGGCCAGGTGGTTCCCGGCGTACCGCTCCAGCGACCGGTCCTCGATCACCCCGAAGGTGCCGACGAGCGGGCTCGTCGGGGTGTTGCCGTCGGCGATCATCTGCTTGCGCAGCGCCAGGGCGAGGACGCCGTGGAGGGCGCCGTTGAGGTGCGTCCCGGTGAGGTCGGCGATCTCCCGGAAGTCCGCCAGCGGCAGCTCGCTGACCGCGCTGGTCCGACCACCCCTCGACCTGACGTTGAACTGGGACCGCTTCGCCATCCCGGTCGGCACGTGCTCGGCCGGCCCGAACTCCCGCGCGTTGCGGCGTACGTCGACGAACGCCCGGGCGACCTCGGCCAGGCGACGGGGGAGCGGCTCCCGCGGCTGCAGCCCGTCCAGCTCCGCGACCGTCGGCACCGGAGCCGGCACCCCTGGTTCGAGGTTGGTCACCCGGTCGAAGACGTTGAGCGCGGACGATCCGTCCATCAGGGCGTGGTGCACCTGGACGACGATCGCCTGGTCACCGTTCGCGAGCCCGTGCACCAGGTTGATCCGCCACAACGGCAGCGCTCGGTCCAGGTGCTCCTGGTTCAGCTCGGTGAGCAGCGCGTCGAAGCCGTCGGGGGAGTCGAGGTGGTGCTCGGCCAGGTGCCGGGTGATGTCGACCGGGCGGTCGCGGACCCAGAGCCAGCGTCCGTCGCGTCGCTCGACCCGGCTGCTGAACCGGGCCGACAGCTCGAGGTACGGCGGCACGACGGTCGCGACCTCCTCCAGCGTCACCGGACGGCCCCGCGCCGTACCGCTGACCACCACGAGCTTGAGCGTGTGCATCGGGGTGTCCGCGTGCTCGATCTCGAGCAGCATCCAGTCCGACGCGGTCATCGCCTCCAGCTCGGTCACGGCACCGGCTTCAGCACGGCGGCGAGCATCTCGACCTGGCTGCGTCCGAAGGACCGGGTGATCTCGGCCTTGGGGGCGACCCGGTCGAAGGCGTGGAACGCTCCCGGGACGATCTCCAGGGTGGTCGGGACGCCGGCCGCGGTGAGTCGTTCGGCGTAGCTGACGTCCTCGTCGTGGAACAGGTCCTCGGTGCCGACGCCGATCCACGTCGGCGGCAGGCCGGACAGGTCCGGGTTGCGCGCGGGGACGGCGATCTCGGGATCGGCGTCGCCGAGGTAGAGCCGCCACCCGATCGCGTTGCTGTCCGAGGACCACAACCGGTGGTGCGGGCTCGCCGCGGACGCCCCGGTGCGGTCGTCGAGCATCGGGTAGAGCAGGAGCTGGGCGGCCAGGGTGATCTCGCCGCGGTCGCGCGCCCGCAGGGCGGTGGCCGCCGCGAGTCCGCCGCCGGCGCTGGCACCGCCGACGACGACGCGACCGGCGTCGACCCGCGGGTCGGAGGCTGCCAGCCGGACCGCCTCGTAGCAGTCGTCCAGAGCCGCCGGGAACGGGTGCCTCGGGGCGAGCCGGTAGTCGACCGAGTAGACGACCGCACCGAGCTGCTCGGCGTACCAGCGGCAGGTGACGTCGTCCATGCCGGCGTACCCGAGGACGTAGCCGCCGCCGTGGATCCAGACCAGGGCAGGGCTCCTGGTGGCGGTGAGGCGGGGCCGGAACACCCGCACCGGGGCCCCCGACGGCAGGGTCGCGGTCTCGGCCGCCTTCGGGACCAGCCGCGCCGCGAGCGGCTGGAGGCCGGTCAGGAACCTCGTCGTGACGGGCAGCAGCGCCTGGCGGGGCAGCACCCGGGCAACGCGCTGCAGCTCGGGGTGGATGCTCACGGTTTCTCCTTCGGGCCGGTCCGGCGGGACGACGTCACGCCGAGGATCCTCGCACCTGCGCGGCTCACCGCAGGCGCAGGGCGCCGGACGCGTGCGCCGGGACGGCGGGGGTCGTCGGCGGAACCGGCGCCACCGGGCGGTATGCCGTCCCGACCTCGGGCCGGGGGTCCGGCTCGCCGATGTTCGGCCAGAGGGCGGTCGCGCGCTCGGCCATCGCGGTGATCGTCAAGGAGGGGTTCACGCCGAGGTTCGCCCCGATCGTCGAGCCGTCGATCACGTGCAGGCCCGGGTGGCCGAACACCCGGTGGTACGGGTCGACGACCCCGTTCCCGGCGTCGGTCCCGATCACCGCCCCGCCGATGTAGTGGGCCGTCGCCGGCTTCCCGGCGAGGTCGGTGACCATTGCCATCGGGTCGCCCCCGATCCGGGCGGCGTAGCGACGCACCACGTCGTGGGCCAGCGGGATCCAGGACGGGTTCGGTGCTCCGGTGCCCTGCCGGGTGCGCAACCGTCCCCGGTGCAGGTAGGAGGTCAGCGAGTTGTCCAGCGACTGCATCACCAGCAGCGACACGCTCCGCTTCGAGGCGTCCTTGCGGCGTCGGGTGCGCAGGAAGCGGCGCGGGTCGCGCACCTGCTCGACGACGAACCGGCGCAGGCGCCCGGGCCCGCCGTCGACGAGCGGCATGTTCACCAGCGACATCCCGTCCTGGGACTCGCTGCTGTGGCACAGCTCGACGTGGGTGCTGGCCTCGGGGTGGAACGAGGACGTGATCGCGACGCCCTGGTCGAAACCCAGCGGGGTCGTCGACGACGCGATCACGATCGCCTCCGAGTTCGACCGGGACAGCTCGCCGACGCGGGGCGAGAGGTGCGACAACGACCCGCTCTCCCGGAGCCGGTGCAGCAGCTGCTGGGTCCCGCGGGCCGCTGCGGCCAGGACGACCTGGTCGGCCTCGAAGGTGCGGGACCGCCGACGCTTCGCCGGGTGCCGGGTCGTGATCGTGTACCCGCCACCGGGACGGGGCCGGACGTCGACGACCTCGGTCAGCGGGTGCACCTCGGCGCCCGCCTCCTCGGCGAGGTGCAGGTAGTTCTTCGGCAACGTGTTCTTCGCGCCGAACGGGCACCCGGTCGTGCACCGCGCACAGTGCACGCAGGCCCGCCGCTCCGGTCCGGCACCACCGAAGAACGGGTCGGGCACCGCCCGGCCGGGGGCCTCCTCGTCGAACAGCACGCCGACGTCCGTCGCCTGGAAGGTCTCCTCCGCGCCGAGCTCCCGGGCGACGTCGCGCAGGACCTCGTCGGCCGGCCACAGGCGCGGGTTCGTGGTGACGCCGAGCATCCGGCGGGCCTGGTCGTAGTAGGGAGCGAGCTCCGTGCGCCAGTCGGTGATCCCGGCCCACGCGGGGTCGTCGTAGAACGCGTCGTGCGGCTCGTAGAGGGTGTTGGCGTAGATCAGCGAACCGCCCCCGACGCCGACGGCGCTGAACAGCGAGATCTCTCCGAGCAGGCTGAGCCGCATCGGCCCGAGCATGCCCAGCCGCGGGGCCCAGAGGGCGTCCCGGGAGCCGGCACGGGCGAAGTCCTCGTCGGTCCACCGGCGTCCGGTCTCCAGGACTCCCACCCGGTAGCCCTTCTCGGTGAGGCGCAGCGCTGTCACGCTCCCGCCGAAGCCGGAACCGATCACGACGACGTCGTACGAGGTGGTGCTCACGCCCACATTGAACCCGGGCCGCCGACCGGACGGAGGATGTTCGACTGGACAGGCGCGGCGTGGGTACGGGACAGCCATGAGCGATCCCCACGGCACGACCAGCGACGAGACCGACGAGACCGCCGAGACCGCCGAGACCGACGAGCGCGTGATCTCCCGGTCGGACCTGCTGCCCGAGGAGGCGGCGGCCGGGAGCGACGACCCGGAGGCCCAGGCCGAGGCGATCCTCGAGGAGTCCGACGAGCGCACCCGGGACCCCGAGGGCACCCGGCACGACAGCACCCAGACTCCCGGCGGCTGAGGACCGGCGGCCGGGAGCGGTCAGCCGCCCGGGGTGTGCAACGCCTCGACCAGCAGTGCGGCCGTCGACACCGCTCGGTCGTCGTCCCGTTCCGGGGTGAATCCGAGCCGGGCGACGACCAGCTTCTCCGAGGGCACCACGACCAGCCACTGGCCGTCGTGCCCCTCGGCGAAGTACGCGTCGGCCGGCAGCGCCTTCTCGACGACCTTCCCGTCCGCACCGGTGTTCGACCACCAGCCGGTCGCGTAGCCCTCGGAGTCCTTCTCGGCCCGGTCGACCTCGACCGCCTTCGTGGTCTCCGCCATCCAGCCCTCCGGCAGCAGCCGGGTCCCGTCGTGGATCCCGTCCGCGAGGGCGAACTGCCCGATCGCGGCCCAGTCCCGCGGGGTGGCCCACAGGTAGGAGCTGCACACGGGTGTCCCGACGGCGTCCGGCTCGAGCACGGCACTCCGCAGGCCGAGCGGGGCGAACAGCTCGCGGCGCGGGAAGTCCGGTCCGCCGTGGTCGGGCGCGAGGACCTTGCACAGCAGCGTGGTCGACCCGCTCGAGTACTGCAGGTAGCGACCCGGGTCGTGGTCGAGCTCCTGGTCGGCGACGTAGGCGCCCATGTCCGGCTCGGTGTAGAGCATCTTCGTGATGGGCGTGCCGAGCGAGTAGGTCTCGTCCCAGGCCAGCCCGCTGGTCATCTGCAGCAGCTGGCGCACCGTGATGTCCGCCCGGTCGTCCTTCCAGCTCTTCACCAGGTGGTCGTCGTCGAGACCGACCTCGCCCTGCTGGACCAGCCGCCCGACGAGCAGGCTCGTCACGCTCTTCGCCATCGACCAGCCCAGCTGCGGGGTGTCGGCGTCGAAGCCCGGGGCGTAGCGCTCGGCCACCAGCCGGCCGTTCTTCACCACGACGATGCCGCGGGTGCCGAGCTCCTCGCGCCACTTCGCCGACAGGTCGTCGCCGAACCCGTGGATGAGCGCGGCCTCGACGTCGTCGGTGGGGTCGGGCGCGGTCGCCCCCGCGATCGCGTTGGTCGTGGTGACCTTCGTCGGCGCCCCGAGCTCGGGCCGGTCCTCGGCGAGCGTGCACCCGAAGCCGGGGGAGGACCAGGCGGTCTGCTTCGCGAGCACACCGAGGATGCTCGCCGTGGTCCGACGGCCCTCGGTGCTCTCGCGCAGCAGGGGGACGAGCGGGTTCGGCGGGAGGTCGTCGTCCGGGTCGTCCCGGTCGGCGATCGTGCGGACGGCGCACGCGTTGTGGGCGTCGTACCCGGTGCCGGTCAGCAGCAGCGGGCGCTCGTACCAGTAGCCGCCGACCAGCAGGACCAGCACGACGACCAGCACGGACAGGATGATCTTGCGGGAACGGCGCACGCACCGATGCTACGGACGGCACCGGTCACCTGGGAGGATCGCCACGTGACGAAGGCCCCGAAGAAAGGCACGAAGCGACTCGAGTCGTCGGGGGTCGTGGCGCGCAACAAGAAGGCGGCCCACGACTACGAGCTCGGCGAGTCCTGGGAGGCCGGAATCGTGCTGATCGGCCCCGAGGTCAAGGCGCTGCGGGCCGGGAGGGCGTCGCTCGCGGGCGGGTTCGTCGACGTCGAGAACCGCGAGCTGTGGCTGCACGCGGTCCACATCCCGCAGTACGAGCAGGCGCACTGGATCGACGCCGGGTCCCGGCGCAAGCGCAAGCTGCTGCTGCACCGGGCGGAGATCGACCGGATCGAGCGCAAGGTCAACGAGAGCGGGCTGACCGTGGTGCCGGTCTCGCTCTACTTCAAGGACGGACGCGCGAAGGTCGAGATCGCCCTCGCGCGCGGTCGCAAGACCTGGGACAAGCGGCACGCCCTGGCCGAGCGGGAGGCGAACCGCGAGAGCGAGCGAGCCGTCAGCAGGCGGATGAAGGGGCGACGGGACTAGGGTCCGCGTCATGGACCGGCTCCAGGAGCTCCTCGACAAGCAGGCCGTCACCGAACGCCTCCACGACTACGCGCGCGGTGCCGACCGGATCGACAACGCACTGGTCCGCTCGGTCTTCCACCCGGACGCCGAGGTCGACTACGGCGCGATGTACACCGGGACCGGGTACGGGTTCGCGGACTTCCTCGACGCCGTGCACCCGACGTTGCGCACGCACACCCACCACCTGAGCAACATCAGCGTCCGGGTGGACGGCGACCGCGCCGGCAGCGAGACCTACGTGCTGATGACGGCGCAGGTCCCGACCGAGGACGGCGGGCTCGAGCTGGTCAGCACGGGCCGGTACGTCGACGAGTGGGAACGGCGCGACGGCGCCTGGCGGATCATCCGCCGGCTCTACCTGCACAGCGCGGACACGACGCGGCCGGTCACCGGGGACGGGTTCCCGACGACCGGTGCACGCGATCGCACCGACCCGAGCTACCGCGTCCTCGGTGGCGCCCCGGTTGAGTAGGGTCGGCCCATGGCTGATTGGCGTAGCGATCTCGTCGAGACGATCCGGGGACTCATCAACACCGCGGAGCCGGGCGTCGACGAAGAGGCGAAGTGGAAGAAGGCCTCCAACCCGGACGGCGTCCCGACGTTCTCCAGCGCGGGGCTGATCTGCACGGTGGAGACCTACAAGGACAAGGTGAAGGTGACCTTCGCCAAGGGCGCGTCGTTGCCCGACCCGCACGGGGTGTTCAACGCCAGCCTGGACGCCGGCACCCGCCGTGCCGTCGACACGGGCGAGCACGACACCCTCGACGAGGACGCGTTCGTCGAGCTCGTGCGTGCCGCGGTCGCGTTGAACAAGGGCTGACGGGGGACTCCTCTCGCGGTGCCTGTCGTGCCGCGACCGGTCCGTTCGTGGTCCTGGTGAGAGGCCGCCCACCGGGGCGCCACGACCGCAGGAGATGTCGATGACCCAGCACCCCGTCGCCCGTCGGTTCTTCGAGCTGACCGAGCCGATCTCGTTGGTGAACTTCTTCTCCGCGGAGCCCGACGAGGAGATGGCCCGGCTCGGCTTCACCGGCTACTGGGACGGCTACTTCGCGGGCCGCTCGGCGCCGTTCGGGCGGGTGCCGGCCGAGGTCGTGCACGCGGCGTTCTACAACTTCGCCGACGGCGAGGTGGCCCGGCACCTGCCGAAGGTCTGGGAGACCACGACGCCGGAGGAGGCGCACGCCGCGCGCGAGCGGGGGTGCGTGGCCGCGCTGCGCAAGATCCTGGGCGACCTGGTCGCGACGCCCGGGCTCGCGCGTGCCGCCGACCTGCTGGCGAAGGCGTCGGTCGGTGCGCCCCTCGGGGGACGTCCGGTGTACGCCGCGCTCCGGTCGCTGCCGGTGCCCGAGGAGCCCGTCGCACGGCTCTGGTTCGCCGCCAACATGCTGCGCGAGCACCGCGGGGACGGGCACGTCGTGGCGCTGGTCTCCGAGCAGGTCGGAGGGCTCGAGGCCCACGTGCTGAGCGCGCTCGACGCGGGGATCTTCCCGGCGGAGACCTTCGGCCGGATCCACCACCTGCCGCAGCGGCAGCTGGCGGCGCTGATGGACGGGTTGCGTGCGCGTGGTCTGGTCGACGACGAGGGCCGCTTCACGCCCGCCGGTCGAGCCTGCAAGGACCGGGTCGAGGCCTTGACCGACGTGCTGGCGCAGGCGCCCTACGAGAGCCTGGGGGAGGCCGAGGTCGAGGAGCTGCTCGTGGTGCTCGCGCCGATCGCGGAGCGGCTGGCGGCGGTCGGCTCCGACTCGAGCGCGGTCGCCTGACCGCTACCGGAGCAGCTCCTTGGCCACGTGGGTGATCTGGATCTCGTTGCTGCCGGCGTAGATCATCAGCGACTTCGCGTCCCGGGCGAGCTGCTCGACCCGGTACTCGGTCATGTAGCCGTTGCCGCCGAAGAGCTGGACCGCGTCCATCGCCACCTCGGTGGCCGCCTCGGAGGAGTACCACTTCATCGCCGACGCCTCGCCCAGGCTGGGGCTCCTCCCGGACGCCGCCAGCTCGAGGGTGCGGAAGACCATGTTCTGCACGTTGAGCCGGGCGACCTCCATCTTCGCGAGCTTGAGCTGGATCAGCTGCAGGTCGCCGATGGGCTTGCCCCAGAGCTCGCGGGACCGCGCGTAGTCCACGCTCAGGCGCAGGCACTCCTGGATGATCCCGAGCGAGAGGATCGCGATGCCGACCCGCTCGGTCGCGAAGTTCGACCGGGCACTGTCCCGCCCGTCCCCGGCACTCGTGTCCTCGGTCTCGCCGAGCAGGTGGTCGCGGGTCAGCCGGACGCCGTCGAAGGTGAGCTCGCCGGTGGGGGAGCTCATCATCCCCATCTTCTTGAAGGGGCGGGACTGGTCGAGGCCGGGCATGCCCTTCTCGAGCACGAAGGTCAGCACCTTCTTGTCCCGCAACGGGACCTCGTGGCCCTCGTCGAGCTTGGCGTAGACGACGATCACGTCGGCGTCCGGGCCGTTGGTGATGAAGGTCTTGCGGCCCTTGAGGACGTACTCGTCGCCGTCCCGCTTCACGACGGTCTTCATGCCGCCGAAGGCGTCGGAGCCGGACTCCGGTTCCGTGATCGCCCACGCGGCGACGTGCTCGAAGGTGACCAGCTTGGGGAGCCAGCGCTCCTTCTGCGCCAGGGTCCCCTTGGCCCGGATGGTGCCGACGCCGAGGCCGAGCGAGACGCCGACCGCGGCGACCACGCCGAGGCTGACTCCGGCGATCTCGCTGAACAGCACCGCCCCCATGGACCCCATGCCGTCCCCGGACGTCGAGCCTTCCGCCCCGGTCGTCGAGCCTCCCGCTCCGGTCGTCGAGCCTTCCGCCCCGGTCGTCGAGCCTGTCGAGACGCCCTCCGCCCGTGCGCGTTCCCGCTCGAGCTGCTTCGCCAGTCCCTCGGCCGCCATCGCATCGATCCCGAAGGCGGCGAACAGCTTGCGGATGATCTCGTACGGCGGCATCGCCCCGGACTCGAGAGCGTCCACGTGCGGACGGATCTCCTTGTCGACGAACTCACGCACGGCGTCGCGGACGGCCAGGTCGGTCTCGGACCACTCGATCATCGGCTCATCCTGCCGCCGGTCGCCAACCCTGTCGAGGACCTGGCCGCCGCCTGGTCGTCGAGCCTGTCGAGACGCCCCGACCCGCGCGACGTCGCCCCGGTCGTCGAGCCTGTCGAGACGCCCCGACCCGCGCACCTACGCGATCGGCGCCTCGCCCAGCGTCCCGGTCCCGCGGTGCGCCGTCCCGTCGGCGTCCTTCCACCGCAGCGTCACCACCTCGCCCGGCTCGAGGGTCGCGACCAGGGCCCGCAGCTGCGTGATCGTCGTGACGGAGGTGCCGTCGACCGCGGTGATCGTGTCCCCGGCGGTGACGCCGGCCTCGGCCGCGGCGCCGTCGGCCTCGACGGAGGCGACGGTCGGTGCGGTGCCGGAGGCTAGGGCGATCCCGAGGAACCCGTGATACCCGAGGTCGATCTCGTCGGTGTCGCTGCCGGCGAGCACCTGGTCCACGACCGAGGTGACGGTCGCGATCGGGATCGCGTACCCGGTGACCTGCCCGCTGCCGGTCGAGGCGGCGACGTTCATGCCGACGACCTCTCCGTCCTCGTCGAGGACCGCACCACCGGAGTCACCCGGCACGACGTACGCGGCCATCTGGATCAGGCCGGTGAGCCGGGACGAGGTGCCGACCTCGTCGTCGACGGTGATGTCCTGGTCGAGCCCGGAGACGGTGCCAGGGGCGGCGGTGAGACTGCCCCCGTCCCCGCCGGCGTCGCCGACGGAGGTGATCTCGTCGCCCTGGGCGGCCGCCGTCCCGGACAGGTCCGCGACCGTCAGGTCGGAGGCGTCCTGGAGCCGGAGGACGGCGACGTCCTTCGTGGCGTCGCCGCCGACGTAGCGGGCGGTGTAGGTCTTGCCGGTCGCCACGACGGTGACCTCGACCGAGGTGGCTCCCGCGACGACGTGGTGGTTGGTGACGACCAGGCCGTCCGCGCTGAGCACGATGCCGGTGCCGGCACCCTTGCCGTTGGTCAGGGTGGAGGTGATCTCGACCAGGCCCGCGGTCTGGGCGGCGGTGGCCTCGGAGGTGGTCTCCTGGCCGGCCTGGCCCGACCCGTCCGAGGTGTCCGGCGTCCCGAGCTGCGGCAGGGTGCCCGCGCCCGGCCCGAGGCCGCCCTGGTTCCCGTACGCCCCGAAGCCGCCGTACCCGCTCTGGCCGGGCACCTGCTGGGCGGTCGTCGACGGTCCGGCGGTGGCGGTGGGCGTGCTGGCGCCGCCGCTGTGCGACCAGGCGATCCCAGCGCCGGCGCCGGCGACGAGGCCACCGACGAGCAGGGCCGAGGAGAGGGCCAGCGTCGTACGACGGCGGAAGGGCGATCGTGCGTGGATCCCGGTCGCGGTGCCCTCGACGGGCAGGACGGCGGTGTCGTCGGGCTGGGGGAAGTCTGCGTTGGTGTCGTTCACGGTGTCTCCCGGGAGAAGTGGTGGATGACACCGAGGTTCTCCGGGGGAGTTGTGCGCAGGCTGTGGGCGGGCGGTGCGTCGGCCACGAGCGCGCGCCGTTCGGTACGCGGACCCGAAAACGAAGACTGGCCGGGACCCACCCCCGTGGGATCCTCGGCCAGCCGTTCACTGACAAGACGTCGACGAGCGGGAAAACCTACGCGCGAAAAAGTGACCTGCGTCACACTTGAGCCGACAGCTCCGAGAGTTCACCTGGCCCTCATCCGCGCGACAGCCGCTCGAGGGCCTGGCCGGGTATCACTCGGAGCATGACCACCGCACCCTGGGAACCTGCCTTCGAGACGGCGCCGCTGCCCGAGCTCGACGACGAGTTCACCGACTACCCGTTCTCCAACGAGCCGGACGAGTTCGACCCGCGCGAGGACTTCTACTTCCCCGACGAGTGAGCCGGCGTCCGACCCGTCGTCGAGACGCCACCCGTGAGGACAACGCCCCTGCCCGAGAGCGCTGGCAGAGGCGTTGTCCGGTCCTGTGGCCGGAGGACGGTCAGGCGCGCCGTCCGTTGAACACCGAGACGCCACCCGGGCCGACGAGCAGGCCGAGCACGATCAGGACGAGGCCCAGGACGAGTGCGCCCTGGACGAGCTCGACGATCCCGACGATGACGAGGACGACGGAGATGAGCCAGAGAATGGTTCCCATGTGAGTGCTCCCTTTCGAGGCGGTCGGCGTGACCGCGCGGTGACTGGTCGGCAACTGATGTCCTTGGTTCACTGGTGCGGTGCGGTGCAGGTCTCGCACTCGAACCACTGCTCGTGACGCCCGTGCTCGGTGTGGAGCGCCTCACGGATCACCCAGGTGTGGTGGTGGACGGGTCCGGCGCCCGGGGCCGTGGTGGTCACAGGACCCGGCGCTCGACGACCGGGTCGGCCTCGACGACCGTGCGGCGGCGGTAGCGCTCGCGCAGGGCCAGCGACAGCACGATGGCGACGATCCCACCGATGATGAGGATGGCGCCGAGCGCGCCCTCGTCGACGTACTTGATGTCGACGGTGATCACGTCGAAGCTGAGGATGGATCCGAGTACCAGCAGCGTGATGCCAAGTCCGATGTACATGTCGTTCCCTTTCGTAGATCGCGACCCGAGTGCGCGTGTGGTGCGCTGGAGGTGCCCGGGACGCGGCAGGTCAAACGCGCCGTTGCCCGAAGCGATTTGGCGTCTGTTTTTGTCACCGCGGCGAGGGGGCGGAGGTGCAGTTTCGTGCGCACGCCGTCGGGTACCTCGCAGGTCCAGCGCCACCACCACAGAGGAGCAGACGTGTCGGACGACGAGAAGGTCGCAAAGGAATTGGTCGAGACTCTTCGGGACGGCGAACGCGGCTTCGCTCGCGCCGCCGAGAAGGTGGGGGACAGCGAGCACCCCGAGTGGGCGGCGACGTTGCAGCGTCTCTCCGAGCAGCGCGCGGGATTCCGCCAGGAGATCGTCGAGCTGGGGCACGAGTACGACGACGACGTCGACGAGGACGGGTCCGCCGCGGCCGCACTGCACCGCGGGTGGATCTCCCTCAAGGACGCCCTCACGGGCGACGACGCGTCCAGCGTGCTGGGGGCTGCCGTCACGGGCGAGAACCACGCCCTGTCCGAGTACGAGAGCGCGATGCGCGAGGATCTGAGCGCGGGCTTCCGCGACGTCGTGACCCGGCAGCACGCCGCGGTCGTCGCGGCGCGGGACGAGGTCAAGGCGCTGCAAGCGGCCGGGTGACCGCAGGGAGTGCTTGAAGCGGGCCCCACGACGTGGGGCCCGCTCCGTTTTCCGGTCAGCGCCGTGCCGGGCCCGGGTGGTCGAGGGTCGGCGGGTTGAAGCGCGAGAGCTCCGGGACGTTCCACCGCAGCGACGAGGCGTTGTCGATCCGAACCGACTTCTCGACCGCGAAGTCCACGAGACGCTGGGCACCCGGGACCTCCGCGAAGCCGTGGAGCGAGGCAGAACGGACGACGGGCACGGGACCAATTGTGTCACCAACTGCCGACTCCCACGGGCCGCGTGCGGGAGAAGCGCGGCCGCGTAACCAATCAGAGAAACATTCGTTTCTTTGATGGGCGCACTCACCGCGTCCCGCATCAGGGAAAGAGGAAGCGTTCGATGGTTCCGCGGATCCGTGAAGGAGTTTTCTTCACCACCCCGGCCGACCTTCCGCGCGGTCGGCACGGCCTCACGCGCGACGAGGTGCAGACGGCACAGCGCGAACGGCTCATGATCGCCGTGACCGAGCTGATGGCCCACGGCGGCTACCGCGGCATCGGCGTGCGCGAGATCGCGACGCACGCCCGGATCTCCCAAGGTGCGTTCTACGAGTGCTTCGCGGACAAGGACGAGTGCGTCTTCGCGGCGTACGACCGGTTCATCGCTCTCCTGCTCGAGCGAGTCGCCGGTGCGCTCGGGGACGACGTCACCTGGGACGAGACGATCAAGCGGGTCATCCGCGCCTACCTCGCCACCCTGGACGAGGACCTCGTCGTGGCTCGCGCCTTCCAGGTCGAGATGGATGCTCTGGGTCGCCCTGCCCGGGACCGTCGTCGCGACGCGCTGGTCGGGATGGCGATGGTGCTCAAGGGTGAACGTGAACGGTTGTGGCCCGAGGCTCACCAGGTGGCGGACAGTGCCTACGTGGGGGCGGTGTACGCGGTACGGCAGCTCGCCTCCGACGTCCTCGACGCGCAGTCCAAGCCGCGGCTGGAGGACCTGACGGGGGAGCTTGCCGTGTGGGTCGGCGAGCTGTTCAACCCGACCGTTGTAGAGACCACGTCGTGAGGGGCTTTCGAGCGGTCGCCGCGCTGGCTGTCCTCGCCGCGCTCCTGGTTCCCGTCACTGTTCAGGCCGCGGATTCGCCGCGACAGCCCGGCCAACCGAGGTCTGGACCTGGTGGCAGTGACTACAGCAACTCCTACCGCGTGCACCAGGGCGGGCTGCTCGACCAGGGCTGGTACGTCTTCGAGCCGACCTCGCCGCTGCCGAAGAAGGCGCCGGTCACGATCATCAGCCACGGGTACGGCGAGTACGACGGCTACGACATGATGAAGGCGCTGATCGAGCACACCGTCAAGCACGGCAGCATCGTGATCTACCCGCGGTGGCAGGCCACGCCGATCACTCCGTGCCCGGGTCCGTACTACATCGACCCGTGCGTGAAGAACACCGCGACGGCGATCAAGCAAGCCATCAGGTACCTCCAGGGGTCGACCAGCCGGGTCCAGCCGGACCTGACCCGGGCCAGCTACTTCGGGTTCTCCTTCGGCGGCATCCTCACCGCGAACATGACCAACCGCTGGAAGGCTCTGGGCCTTCCGAAGCCTCGCGTGATCATGCTCGACGACCCGCACGACGGCGGCCTCCCGCTGTCGGGTCCGAACGAGCCGGCCCTGGACGACAGCCTCACGGGGATCCCGGCCGACGTACTCCTGGAGTGCCACTCCGGGGCGAAGGGCGTCATGTCCAAGGCGACCTTCGAGAACAGCAGCTGCAACGCGGTCTTCGCGAAGGTCCCGCAGATCCCGACCAGCCGCCGCAGCCTGGTGATGTCGTACGACGACGCCCACGGCACGCCGGTGCTCTCCTCGAAGCACGGCGTCTGCGCCGGCGGCGGTACGCCGTCCGAGGGCAAGGAGACCAAGGTGTCCCTCGATGCCTACGACTGGAACTACTGCTGGCGGACCTGGGACGCCCTGCGCGACTACGCGTTCAAGGGCACCGACAAGGCCTACGCGCTGGGAAGCACGCCCGAGCACCGCTCGCTCGGAAAGTGGAGCGACGGCACTCCCGTCAAGCCCCTGAAGATCCAGACCTCCGGCCCGATCCGGCCTTGACCTCCCACCTCTCACCAAGGAGAACCATGTCGACCTCGACCGATGCCCTGACCTCAGGCCTCACCCGTCGTTCCGTGCTGCTCGGCGGCGCGGCCGCTGCCGGGACCGCGATGTTCCTGCGCGCGCCGTCGGCGTCCGCCGCTTCGCTGCCGAGCGGGGTGCTGACCGGGTCGGCGACGACCGCGGTCAACCCCGCCCAGTTCGTCTCCAGTGCTCAGCTGCGCACCTGGCAGGCCAGCCTCAACGACATCGGCCTGCGAGCGACCGGGTCGCCGCGCCACCACGACTACGTCGACCGGCTGGCGGAGCGGATGGCCGAGGTCGGCATCAAGAACATCACCACCGACGCTGTCAGCTTCAAGAAGTGGGTGCCGAGCTCGTGGAGCCTGGACCTGGTCGGCGGTGCGGGCGCCGGGCCGCTGCCGGTCTCCTGGTACGTCCCGTACTCGGGCTCGACCAGCGCCAGCGGGGTCACCGCTCCGTTGTCGACGACGGCGAAGGCCGGCACCATCGGGCTGCTGTCGATCAAGAACGGCGGACTGCCGTACCCGCTGCTCGACCTGGTCGACTACGACGCCCCGCTGGCGCCGAGCCACTCCAAGGACTACAACCCGGCCGATTCCTACGCCCGCGCCTGGCTCAACCAGGACGCGATCAAGGAGGGCCTCGACAAGCTCAAGGCGGCCGGCGCCGTCGGCGCCGTCGTGATCCTCGACCTGCCCGCGAACGTGGCCAGGGGCATGTACGCCATCTACGACGCCGTCCTGCGAGAGCTGCCCAGCGTGATCGTCGACCGGGAGACCGGGGCGAAGCTCACCGCCGCTGCGGCCGGTGGGCGGCAGGCACGTCTCAAGCTCGAAGCGACGGTCGTCCCGTCGACGTCCCCGAACCTGTACGGGACCATCCCCGGAGCAAGTGACGAGCTCGTCATGCTGCAGACCCACACCGACGGCACCAACGGGCTGGAGGAGAACGGTCCCGAGGCGATCCTGGCGATGGCGCAGTACCTCGCCCGGATCCCGAAGGCCCAGCTGCCCCGCACGATCCTGGTCGTGATGAGCACCGGCCACATGGCCGGCAACGCGCTGGGGACCACCGACTTCATGCGCCGGCACCAGGGCGACCTGGTCGCACGCACAGCAGCAGCGATCAGCCTCGAGCACTTCGGCGCCCGGCCGTGGATGCCGAACAAGGCCGGCGAGTACGTCCTCGCCCCGGGCTACGACACCAACATCGTCTTCGCCTCGCCGCACGTCCAGATGGTCAAGCGCGGACGCGAGGCCCAGAAGGCGATGCAGATGAGCGACCCCCGGGTGCTGCGTCCGTACTCCACCGACAAGTACAAGCTCTCGCCGAACGGTCGGGTCTGGCCCGGGGACGGTCAGCCGCTGTGGCAGATCGCCGGCCTCCCGACCATCCAGTCAATTGCAGGACCGAACTACCTGCTGTCCAGTGACTTCGACTGCATGCCCTTCATCGACATCGACGCGATGCGGCGTCAGGCCATCGCCTGGACCAATGTCGCTCTCACGATCGCGACCACTCCGCGGAACGTGCTGCGCAACTACCGCATCGACGACCCGGTGTGGTCAGTCCCGCTTGCGCTGGTCAACGCTCTGCTTCTGTAGCTCCTCCAGCTTCCGGCGGAGCCGGACGGCCCAGATGCTCCACACGCGCCGAGGATAGGGCGGAGGGCCACGACCCGCCGCAGGCATCGCTCAGAAGGTGAACCGCTCCTCGTGGAGCAACCGTTCCGGGTGCCCGGCTTCGGCGAGGTTGTTCCGTACGGCGGCCGAGAGCCCCGGCGGTCCGCACAGGTAGACGTCGCGCGCCACGAGGTCGGGGACCAGGCGGTGCAGGCTCCGGGACGAGAGCAGGCCCGGGTCGGAGCCGAGGAGGTAGATGACCTTGGCCCGCCGACGCTCGGCGAGCATGTCGAGCTCGTGGCGGAACACGATGTGCTCGGGCCGGTCCGCCCGGTAGAGCAGGACGAGGTCCTGGTCCGCCTTCATCGGGATCGTCTCGAACAGTGCCCGCATCGGCGTGATACCTACCCCTCCGGCGATGAGCAGGACGTCGCGCTGCGTACGTCGTTCGGCGGTCATCGCGCCGTACGGGCCCTCGGCCACGACCCATGTGCCGACCTCGACGTGCTGGAGGAGCTTGCTGCCGTTGCCGAGGTCCTTGACGGTCAGCCGGAGCCGGTTGCCCTGTCGAGGGGCCGAGAGCGAGAACGGGTGGGCGGTCAGCCAGGTGTCGGGGGTGAGGAAGCGCCAGCGGAAGAACTGGCCCGGTTCAGCGTCGAGCTCCTCGAGGTGGCGGCCCTCGACGACGATCGACACGACGCCGGGCACCTCCTCGACGACCTGCGTGACGCGCAGCCGGTGACGGCCCGCTGCTCGGAGCGGGGCGAGGAACCGGTGGCGCAGCACGAGCGCGAACGTGTGGGCGTACAGCAGCGACCAGAAGACCTGGAGGACCGGGTGCCCTGCCAGGTCAGGACCTCCGAGCTGGTGCAGGAAGGACAGTGCGATCGCGACGTAGCCCAGGAGGTGGATGCCGTGCCACCGCTCGTACGAGAGGCGCCTGCGCGCCTGCCTCACCGAGACCACGGCGACGGTGACCATCAGGACCGTGGCGACGGTCGCGGAGATCAGCCACGGGAACCCCAGCACCTGGGCCAGGGCGACCGGGAAGGCCTGGCCGCGCAGGCTCGCCCAGGCCTGGACGGCGGCGAAAGCGTGCACCAGGACCAGCGACAGCACGACCCTTCCGCCGTACCCGTGCCAGCGCGACAACCGGTCGGCGCCGGTGCCCCGCTCGAGGACCGGCCACCGCGACATCAGCACGATCATCACCAGGACGCCGTAGCCGGCGAGCATGCCGGTGACGTGCGCGATCACCGGCAGGAGTGCGACGGGAGCCGGAGCGGCCACCGCGACGGCGACGGGCCAGAGCCCGACGACGGCGCCGCAGGCTGCCATCACCTTCAGGACGCGTCGAGCCGCTGCGCGGTGGCCGGAGCCCTGAACCGCCCGGGGGCGCCGCCGGTCCGTCGGCGCGGTGGTGCTCATTGCGCAGGTCCCGGCACCAGCGGTGCGGCACCAGGAACCGGTGCGGTCGGCTGGACCGGGCTGGTCGCGGGCGCGGTCAGGCCCAGCCACAGGCCGGCCACCGTCGCCAGCGCGACGACGGTGGCACCGACCCGGTCCCTCCTCCTCGACGTCATCGGCCGTCTCCGCCGCGGCCGCCACCCGGACCGGGCCCGCCGCCGCGGAACCCGGTCGCCTGGCCGTCGTCGGGGTTGCCCGGCGGGTCGACCTGCTGGGTGAGCGCTCCCTGCTGGGGCGGCGCGTCCGCAGCCTGGACGGCGGCGTACGCACCGGTGCCCGTCAGGAGCAACCCGAGCGAGACGGCGAAGGCGGTCAGACCTCTGCGAGCCGCGGGCCCGGCGGTGCGCTGACGCCGCGCCGGGCCCGGGACTGAGGCAGCTTCCTGGTCGTCGTCGAACCCGTAGTGCTCCAGGGACCAGTAGTGCGGCTGAGCCTGGTCGGCAGTCGGACGATCGGGTGAGGCGGGGATGTCGTCGTTCATGTCAGGTCTTCCGTATCGGCCGGTGGACCTGGGTCACTGACCAGCGGTGGCGCCGCTGGAGGGGGTCGCGTCGTCGGACGGCGTGCTGTCGGCGTCGTCGTCTGACCGCGAGTCGCTCGACGTGTCGCCGTCGTCCCCGTGCCTGCCGTCGCCGTGGCCGCCTCGACCGCCGTCCTCCCGACCGCCCTTGCCCTCGGAGCCTCCGCGCCGGTCCTCGCCGTGGGAGCTGCCGTCGCGGCCACCACCGTGGCCGTGCCCGCCGCCCTCGCTGCCGAGGGCGAACCCGGCAGCGCCGATCCCGAGGACCAGGACCGCTGCCAGAGCGATCCCGCCGACCCAGCGGACGGGGCCGGAGGTGTTTGCGACGCGGTCGGCGAGGCGGGCCCGCAGGGGGCGGTCCTCGGGGGCTGCCTCGGGGACGTCGGTCGCCTCAGGCGCCTCGGGCTCGGCGAACAGGTCCGGCGTCTCGCCGGTCGGGTTCTGGTCGTCGCTGGGGGTGTCGCTCATGGTGCTGCTCCTCGGTGGGTGTCGGGAGACCGGAGCGGTCTCCCTGGTGAGACCCACGTTCGCCGGGAGCGAGTCATACGGACGCCAAGGGTTCGTCAAATCCGGGTCAAATGTCCCGGACGAAGGATCAAGCCGGTCCGAGAACCAGCCGGACGAACGACCACGGCCCGTCCGAGCCGAGCTCGAGGTGTCCGCCGCTGGCCTCGGCACACGCCCGGGCGATGTCGAGACCGAGGCCGCTGGACCCCCGGTCGCTGCGCCCGCGCTGCAGGGCCTCCATCGGCACGCCCGGACCACCGTCGCGGACGTCGAGGTCGACCCAGCCGTCCACGTCCGCGGTGGCGACGACCTCCACCGCGATGCCGTCCTGGGTGTGCGCCACGGCGTTCTCCAGCAACGCGTCGAGAGCCGCGATGAGATCCTCCCGCGCACAGCGGACCTCGGTATCGCCGTCGAGGAGCGCGACCTCGAGCGTGGCCGCCCGTCCCTGGTCCTCCATCAGCGGCGCCCAGTACTCGAAGCGCTCCCGGAGGATCTCGAGCGGTCGGCAGTGCGGGGCTGCGCCCTCGCGCTGCGGACGCCGTGCCGCCTGGATCACCGCGGTCAGCGTGCGTTCGAGCTGGGCCAGGTGGTCCTCCAGCTCGGCCTTCGCCGGCGACTCCGGAAGTGATTCGACGTCGAGGCGGACGGCGGTCATCGGGGTGCGCAGCCGGTGCGAGAGGTCGGCGACGGTCTCGCGCTCCAGCGTCAGGAGCTCGTCGATGCGGCCCGCCAGGCGGTTGAGGGCTGTCCCCACCCTCCGGACCTCCGTCGGCCCGCCCTCCGGTACGCGGGCGGTCAGGTCGCCCTCGCTGAGGCGGTCTGCGGTCTCGGCCGTCAGCGTCAGCCGTCCCGCGAGCCGGCGGGCAACGAGCAGCGCGACCACCGCCACCGCCACCAGCACTCCCAGGGCGGAGCCGCCGAGGACAGCCAGCCGCTTGGCTACCGTCTCGCGGACCACGCTGTCGTCGGCAAGCGCACAGACCGCGGAGTCGCCGGTCGAGTCGGAAGAGACGATGACGACCAGCCGTCCACCCGACACGTCGACGGAGCGGGCTTGGGACGTCGGGGTCAGGTCGCCGTCCCCGCGGCCCTCGCCGTGACCCTTCCCACGGTGCCCGTCGGGCTTGTCGTCGTCGCCGTTGCCAGTAGCGCGCGACGCCGAGCAGGAGCCCTGCTTCGCGCCGAGCCGGGTGCCGTCGGCCAGGACGACGGTGACCGGTGTATCGCTCTGCCGGCCATTGGCTCGATCGATCACCGCAGTCAGGTCTGCGACCTGAGCCGATCCGGTGCTGATGTAGTCCGCCACACCCTGGGCGACGCTGACGGCGTCAGCCTCGGTCTGGTCCTGGGCGCTGCGGACGACGGTGAGGGTGACCGGGACGGCCAGGAGGACCAGGACGGCGATCGCCGCGCCGACCCCGAGCGCCACGATCCTGGTGCGCAGGCTCTTCACGGCGGTCCAGCCGGGTCGACCAGCTTCACCCCGACGCCGCGCACGCTCTGCAGGTACCGGGGACTAGCAGCGGTCTCTCCGAGCTTCCGGCGCAACCACGACAGGTGGACGTCGACCGTGCGATCCGCGCCTCCCCAGGGCATCTGCCAGACCTCGGCGAGCAGCTGCCGCTTGCTGATGACCTCGCCGGGCCGCGTCGCCAGGGCCAGCAGCAGGTCGAACTCCTTGCGGTTCAGGGTGATCGGGGCGGCGTCGAGCTCGACCGACCGCGACACCGGGTCGATGGTCAGCCCGCCGACCACGACGCGTCGGTCCGACGACTGCGCCGGGGCGCTGCGTCGAAGGACAGCGCGGATGCGCGCCATTGCCTGGGCCGCGGAGAACGGCTTCACCAGGTAGTCGTCGGCTCCGGCGTCGAGCAGTCGGACCACCTCGCGGTCGTCGTCGCGCGCTGTGGCGATCACCACCGGGACGTCACTGGTCGCGCGCACCATCGTCAGGACGTCGAAGCCGTCGAGGTCGGGCAGCCCGAGGTCGAGGACGACCGCGTCGGGTCGCTCGACCGCCAACGCCTTGATCGCCTCCACGGCCGTACCGACGGCCGAGACGACAGCCCCCTGCTCGGTCAGCCCCCGGGTCAGCGAGGACCTGATCGCGAGGTCGTCCTCCACGAGCAGGATCCGCACCATCCCGCCAGCGTAGTCAAGAACGCTGTTCTCGGGGGTCGCGTCGTGGGTCACCTGGCCAGCGTCCGGTAAGGGCCGCGTCCCGCGCCTCAATCCAACGTCAAATCTGCGTCAAGACCGACGACCGTCGGTACCGGGGTGCCGACGCCGTCAGCCGAGCCTCGACGACGCTCAGCGACTCCACCGGAAGCGCACAGGAGAGGCACAGGAGGGGTGATCAAGGTTCTGTCTCAACAAAACCTGGGTACGTGAGGGCGATCCGCAACAGCCGCGGTCGGCCAGCCGGCCCCCTACGAAGGAGCCGAGATGAACGACGACCCCGTACCCACCGAATCGCAGAGCGGCCGTAGCGTCTTCAGCCGTCGTACCCGCGCGGCTACTGCCGCGGTTGCCTGCCTCGCAGCCACCACCATGGTGGCCGCTTGCGGGTCCGAGGGCAGTCCGAGCAGCACGAACAGTACCAGCGCGTCCAGCAGCACGGGGCCTGGAGGGCCCGGCTCCGGTGGACCGGGCGGTGCCGGGGGCGGCCTTCAGACCTTCACCGCGGTCGACCTGAACACCGATGGCGAGAACGCGGCCGACGCGAACACTGCTGACGTCGTCGCGGCGACCCAGGTCTTCCTGGCCACCCTGGACGACGCCACGAGGAAGAAGGTGGTCTACGCGTTCACTGACAACCAGTCGCGCCAGACGTGGTCGAACTACCCGAGCCAGCAGGTACCCCGCAAGGGCGTTGCGCTCAGCGACCTGACCGACGAGTCCAAGGCTGCCGCCATGGCACTGGTCAAGACGATGCTCTCCGACGAGGGTTACGAGCAGGTCAAGACCATCCAGGAGGCCGACGACTGGCTCAAGGAGAACAGCGCCTCGGGGACAGACAGCTTCGGCTCGGACACCGACTACTACATCGCCGTCTACGGCACGGCCTCGACGACCGACTCGTTCATGGTGCAGTTCGGCGGTCACCACCTCGCTCGGAACTACACCTACAAGGGCAGCACTGCGAGCATCACGCCTGCCTTCACCGGCACCGAGCCCAAGACCTTCACCGTGGGCAGCACCGACGTGGAACCCATGAAGGAGAAGGCGTCAACCGCGTTCGCGCTCTTCGACTCGCTCACCAGTGCCCAGGACGCCAAGGCCAAGCTGACAGCCACCATCAACGACATCCTGATGGGTCCCGGTGTCGACAGTGGAACCTTCCCGAGCTCGGAAGGACTCCTGGTCAGCGAGCTCCCGGCGAGCCAGAAGGCTCTGGTGCTCAAGGCGATCGAGGCATGGGTCGACGATGCCAACCCCGGCATTGCGGCGTCCCTGATGAAGACCTACGAGTCCCAGCTCGACCAGACCCGGATCGCGTACGCCAACTCCAAGACCGTCGACGGCGAGAGCACCTACCTGCGCATCGACGGTCCGCGTGTGTGGATCGAGCTGGTCAACACCCGTAGCCGGAGCACCCCGAACGTCCACTACCACGGGGTCTACCGGGACAAGACCGACGACTACGGCAGCACCAACCCGTCCGGGTCCTAGGAATGACCCGGCACATCCGCCGGCTCCTGGCCGGGATCACCGTCGCGGTCGTCGCCGCGATCGCGTTCCCGGTCCAGGCCTCGGCACACCCGCTGAGCACGAGCGCCGTCGTCCTCGACGTCGGTGCGGACCAGGTTCACGCGACCGTCGAGCTGCCGCTCGACCAGCTCAGCACCGCGCTGGGGCAGTCGTACGACGCCGCGAACGTCACCCGGCCCGCGACGCTCGCGCAGCTGCGAACGTACGTCGAGCAACACCTCGGCGCCACGGACAGCTCCGGTGAGACGTGGGCGACATCGGTCACCGGCGGGCACGTGGAGTCCGTCGACGGCACCGACCACCTGGTCCTCGAGGCCACCCTGACTCCCGCATCGGGAGCGGTGGGGGACTTCGACCTGCACTACGACGCGATCATCGAGAGTCTGCAGTCCCACCGCGTCTTCGTCACTGCACGGTATGGCGACTCCGGTCCGTTCACCACGCTGGTGATGCTGTCGTGGCAGCGCACCTCCGTCCCGGTGGCCGCGAGCGCCAGCAGCCCCGGCAGCGGGGTCAGCCTCGGCTCGATGGTCCGCCTGGGGACGGAGCACATCGCCGGCGGCTACGACCACCTGCTCTTTCTCACCATGCTGCTGCTCCCCGTGCCGCTGCTCGTACGACGGCGCGGCGGCAGCGGAGCACGCGGCGGACTCGCCACCGGCAAGCGGGTGGCCGTGGTGGCGACGTCGTTCACCCTCGGCCACTCGATCACGCTGGCGCTGGTGTCGTTCGGCGTCCTGCACCTCCCGGAACGCCCCGTAGAGACCCTCGTCGCGCTCTCCATCGCCGTCGCCGCCGTGCACTCCGTCCGGCCTCTCGTGAGCAGGGGAGAGGCGCTCATCGCGGCCGGCTTCGGTCTGGTGCACGGCGGTGCGTTCGCGACCACGATCCTCGAGCTGAACCTCAGTCGGAGAGACACGATGAAGGCTGTGCTCGGCTTCAACCTGGGTATCGAGGCCGCACAGCTCCTGGTCATCGCCGCGATCGTCCCCGTGCTCTACGCCGCCAGCGCCCACACTGCGTACTACCGTCGCCTCCTCGTCGGACTCGCCTGTACCTCCGTGCTCTGCACGCTGGACTGGATTCAGGCGATCTGGCGCGACACCACCCCGCACGTGGACTCCGCGTTCAAGGTCCTCGCCGACCACCCCTACGCCACCTGGACGGCACTCGCCGTCCTCGCGACCGGGCTGTGGGTCTCCCGCCCCAGCGCCCCATCCTCCGTGCCTGCTGTCGCGGATGTTCAAGCCCCGGCGCACCACCAGGTGCTCGCCGGCCGATCCCGCTAGACCCACCGATCGAAGGAACCTGATGAAGACCCTCAAGACCACGGCGGTCGCCGCCACGTTCGCCATCGCGGCAACGCTCACCGGCTGCGGCTCCGACAAGCCGGCAGCCGGCTCGACACCGACCGCCCCGGCCAGCAGCTCGGCACCGTCGACCGACGCGACGACCCCGGTGACCACGGCGAGCACCGCCGAGGCGACCAAGGCCGTCGTCGACGCCACCACGGCGTTCGTCGCGACCCTCACTGCTGACCAGAAGTTGGCTGTCCAGTTCGCCTGGAGCGACGAGGCCCAGAAGGCGAAGTGGTCCAACCTGCCAGAAGGACTGTACGACCGCTCCGGCGTCCGTTGGGGTGACCTCAGTGCGGCATCGCAGAAGGCATGGCTCGCCGTCATGAGGGCCACGCTGAGCGAGGCCGGCTACCAGCAGGTGGTCGAGGAGTGGCACGCCGACGACGAGCTGGCCTCCACCGACAGCGGTGGAGGCCCCGGCGGCAACCTCCAGTACGGCATCGACAACTACTGGATCGCGCTCATCGGGACCCCGTCGACGAACGACGCGTGGCAGTGGCAGTTCGGTGGACACCACATCACTGTCAACGCCACCCTCAAGGCCGGCAACCTCTCGCTGACGCCCAGTTTCATCGGCGCGCAGCCGGAGTCGTACACCGCCCACGGGACGAAGGTAGAGCCACTTGGTGACGTCGTTGACGCCTCCTATGCCCTGCTCAGTTCCCTGAGCGACGCGCAGAAGAGCAAGGTCGTCCTCGGGTCCTCGTTCATCGACCTGATCCTCGGCCCGGGTCAGGACGGCAAGACCGTCCAGGACGAGGGCATCTCCGGCGCCGACCTGACCGCGGAGCAGCAGGCGATGCTGCTCAAGCTCGAGGGCTACTACGGCAACCTGGCTAGCACGGCGTGGTCGGCCGCACGAATGGCTCAGCTGAAGGCAGACCTGTCGAAGACCTACTTCGTCTGGTACGGCCCGACCGCCCGAGGGGCCGGCTACTTCCGGGTCACCGGGCCGCACATCGTCATCGAGTTCTCGCCCCAGTCGATGGGCGGCGACGCGGCCAACCACATCCACGGCATCTACCGCGACCCCACCAACGACTACGGCAAGGCGTTCACCGGATGACGGTCGGGTCACTGATCCGCGTGGCGTGCGCGACCGCAGCGATCGGGGGCGCCGTGCTGCTGACCCCGACGCCAGCGGACGCGCACCCCCTCGACGTCTACCTCCAGGCGAGCTACATCACCGTTCAGAGCACCGGAGTCGGCATCGAGGTCGACATCTCGCCGGGGACTGAGGTCGCGGCTGACCTGGTCGCGCGTCTGGACACCGATCACGACGGGAAGTTCAGTGACGAGGAGGGACGGGCCTTTGCCGACGTCGTCGTTGCCGACCTCGCCGTCTCGGTCGACGGCACGTCCCTTCCGATCACGATCGCGAACGTCGGGCTGCCGACGTACAAGGCGACCGCGGCCGGGTACGGCACCGTCAAGATCGTCGCCACCGCCCCTGGCCCCGTGTCGACCGGAACGCACACCGTCGCGTACGAGAATCGTTCGCGCGCGTCGAAGTCCGTGTTCCAGGCAAACGCGTTCCTTCAGGACGGCCTCCGCGCCAGGGTGGGCACCCAGGAACGCGACGCCGACCAGAGCACGCTCACGTTCCCGGTGACCATCGAGGGCGGTGCCGACGGCTCTGCGACGTCCCCGGCCGAAGGCGAAGGATCCGGCACGCTCCACCTGGTCGCAGCCGGCGCCGCCGCGGTCGCGCTGGCGGGCTGCGCCGTCCCGCTCCGCCGAAGTGTCGAACGGCGGCGATCGAGCAAAGAGTAGCAATAGAGCCTGGGCTGATTCGCGCTCGCTGAAACAGTGCGAAAAGCGGACCCCCGGAGGGGCCCGCTTTCGCGTTTGTGCAGGTCAGAGGGCTAGTCGGGCCCGCAGAGCCTTCGTCTGTCAGATGTCGTAGTACAGCTCGAACTCGTGCGGGTGCGGCCGCAGCTGCACCGGCGCGATCTCGTGCTCCCGCTTGAAGTCGACCCAGGTCTCGATCAGGTCGGGCGTGAACACGTTGCCGACCGTCAGGTAGTCGTGGTCGGCCTCGAGGGCGTCGAGGACGGCACCCAACGAGGTCGGGACCTGGTCGATCTCGGCCATCTCGGCCGGCGGCAGCTCGTAGATGTCCTTGTCGATCGGGGCGGCCGGCTCGGTCTTGTTCTTGATGCCGTCGAGGCCGGCGAGCATCAGGGCGGAGAACGCGAGGTACGGGTTCGCGGACGGGTCCGGGAACCGGGTCTCGACGCGCTTGGCCTTCGGGTTCGAGCCGGTGATCGGGATCCGGACCGACGCCGAGCGGTTCCGCGAGGAGTACACCAGCGAGATCGGCGCCTCGAAGCCCGGCACCAGGCGGTGGTAGGAGTTCACGGTCGGGTTGGTGAACGCCAGCAGCGACGGGGCGTGCTTCAGGATGCCGCCGATGTAGTGGCGGGCCATCTCGGACAGGCCGCCGTAGCCGGTCTCGTCGTAGAACAGCGGCTCGCCGCCGTTCCACAGCGACTGGTGGACGTGCATGCCGGAGCCGTTGTCACCGAAGATCGGCTTCGGCATGAAGGTGACCGACTTGCCCTGCTGCCAGGCGGTGTTCTTGATGATGTACTTGAACTTCATCACGTCGTCCGCGGCCTTGAGCAGCGTGTCGAAGCGGTAGTTGATCTCCGCCTGGCCGGCGGTGCCGACCTCGTGGTGGGCGCGCTCGACCTGCAGGCCGACGAGCTCCAGGTTCTTGACCATGTCCGCGCGCAGGTCGCTGTAGTGGTCGTACGGCTCGACGGGGAAGTAGCCACCCTTGAGGCGCGTCTTGTAGCCGAGGTTGTCGCCCTCCTGGCCGCTGTTCCACCAGCCCTCGACGGAGTCGATGTGGTAGTACCCCTCGTTCACGCCGGTCGAGTACCGGACGTTGTCGAAGATGTAGAACTCGGCCTCCGGGGCGAAGAACGCGGTGTCCGCGATGCCGGTGCTGGCGAGGTAGGCCAGCGCCTTCTTGGCGATGTTGCGCGGGTCGCGGGAGTAGGCCTCACCGGTGATCGGGTCGTGGATGAAGAAGTTCACGTTCAGCGTCTTCGACTTCCGGAACGGGTCGATGTACGCCGTGGTCGGGTCCGGGTAGAGCTGCATGTCGGACTCGTTGATGGCCTGGAAGCCGCGGATGGAGGAGCCGTCGAAGCCGAGGCCGTCGTCGAAGACCGACTGGTCGAAGGACGAGACCGGCACGGTGAAGTGCTGCATGATTCCGGGCAGGTCGCAGAAGCGGACGTCGACCATCTCGACGCCCTCGTCCTTGATGTACTTCAGAAGCTCTTCGCTGTTCTGGAACATTCGTCCTCCTTGGTCGCTGCGGCGACCGAGATGAAAGGGTGAGATTGCGACGCGACGGTGAGCCACAACACTTTTATCGCGACCAAACACTAGGTGTCACTCGTGACTCGACCGTATCGGGTTTGTTTCAGGCGTGTTACGGGGCGTCCCGGGACGCGGACCAGGTGGGTCTCCTGGGTAGGGTCGGCGGCGTGAGCGAGACGACGCCGAGCGGCCGACCCCTGGTGCCCGGCACTGCGTCCTGGCTGCAGCGGGTCGGGGCGATCGTCGTCGACTGGCTGGCCTGTTACCTCGTCGCGTACTTCATCCTCCAGGACGTGAACCACCCCGCGTTCGGTGCGCTGGTCCCGCTGCTCTTCCTGCTCGAGACCGGCATCGGCATCGCCCTGACCGGGGCCTCGCTCGGGCACAAGGTGCTCAGGTTGACCGTGCACGAGCTCAACGGCCGACCGCTGCCGCTGCTCAAGGCGTTCCTGCGCCAGCTGCTGGTCCTGCTGGTGATCCCGCCCCTGGTCTTCCTCGCCGACGGTCGCGGTCTGCACGACATCTGGACGAACTCCGCCGTGTTCGCGCGGCGTCCGGCACCAGGCACCACCTAGGCTGGCGGGGTTTCCCCGTCCCACCCCGGAGGCCCCGATGATCGACGTCCGTTCCCGCTCCCTCGCCGCGGTTGCCGTCGGCGTCCTGCTGCTCGCGCCCCTGGCCGGCTGCGGCGGGGACAAGAAGGACGCGAAGCCGAGCTCGAGCAGCACCACGACGCCGAGCGCGGACGCGACCGGTCAGAAGGTCGACAAGGCCGCGTTCCTGAACCAGGTGACCGCAGCGATGGGCGCCGAGGAGACGGTGCACATGAAGATCGACGGCGGCACGCTGATCACCGCGGACGCCGACGTCCAGTACGCCGACGACGGCGCCCGGATCAAGATGACCGCCAAGCTGATGGGTGCCGACCAGCAGATGGTCCTCGCCGGCAAGGACCTCTACATCCAGCAGGGTGCGGGCGGGAAGTACCTGAAGTTCGGCACCGACGACCCGACCTTCGGCAAGGCGCTCGCGTCCTTCGCCGGGATCGGCCCGCGCGACGCCGTCAGCGGCATGAAGCCCGGGATCACCAAGGTCGTGCAGCTCGGCGAGAAGAAGATCGACGGCGAGCAGACCACCGCCTACCGCCTGACCGTCGACACCAAGAAGGCGAGCGGGGTCTTCAAGACCCTGGCCGGCAACGGTATCGAGGAGCAGAGGCTGACCCTCGACTTCTACGTCGGCGACGACAAGCTGCCGCGCAGGATCGCCACCGACGTCTCCGGCCAGAAGGTCGTGCTCACCTTCACCAAGTGGGGCCAGGACGTCGACATCGCCGTCCCGTCCGGCTCCGAGCTGATGAACAGCGCCGGTTAGCGGCATTCGTCCCGGTTCGCTGAGGCCTCAGACGGTGCCTGAGGTCTGGCGGGCCGATATCTAAGGCAGCCCGGCGCCGACATCGGGAACTTCTCCCGATGTCGGGCAGGTGGCCTCAGAGGCAGATTCGTCCTGGACAGAACGAATCCACCTCAGGAGGACACCATGCACCCCATCACCACCGACATCGCCCGCGAGATCGTCGCGGACCGCCTGCGCAGCGCCGAGGACCTCCGTCGCGTCCGGGCGGCGCGCGCGTCCCGACCCTCCCGTCTCGGCCGGCTGCTGCGCGGGTGACCGGGCCCGCGGCTGCCATACTCGGCCGCATGCCGCAGAGGGTCAGCGCCGCCGTCATGGTCGGGCGGGACGCCCCGCTGGCCGCGCTGCAGGAGGCCTTCGCCGACCTGACCACCCACGGCGGCCGGGTGGCCGTCGTCGGCGGTGAGGCCGGCGCGGGCAAGACCCGTCTGGTCACCGAGTTCGTCGACGGGCTCCCGGGCGCACGGGTGCTCGTGGGCGGTTGCCTCGAGCTCGGCGAGGCACTGATGCCGCTCGCGCCGCTGGCTGGCATCGTCCGCCAGCTCGGGGAGGAGCTCGGCGACGGCGCGGCGGAGGCGCTCGGACCCGACCTGGCCGGCTTCCTGCCGGGGCGGCCCGGCGGCCCGTCCGGTTTCCGTGCCAACGACCCGTACGGGATGTTCGACGCGCTGCGCACCGTGCTCGAGCGGCTCGCCGACGACGGGCCGGTCGTCGTGGTCGTCGAGGACCTGCACTGGGCCGACCGGTCGACCCTGGACCTGGTCACCTGGCTGACCCGCAACATCACCGAGGCGGCGGTCCTCGTGGTCGCCACCTACCGCTCCGACGAGATGCGGCGCTCGCACCCGCTGCGGCCGGTGCTGGCCGAGCTCTCCCGGCTCCCGTACGTCGAGCGTCTCGAGCTCGCGCCGCTGACCGAGGCGGAGGTGGTCGCCCTGCTCACCGACATCAGCGACGGCGACCTGCGCCCCGACCTCCTGCACCCGCTCGTCGAGCGCTCGGAGGGCAACCCCTTCTTCGCCGAGGAGCTCCTCGCGGTCGCCGGGACCACCGGCGTCCCGTTCACCCTGCGCGACATCCTCTCCAGCAGGCTGGAGTCGATGCCCGAACCGGCCAAGGAGGTCCTCCGGATCGCGGCCGCTGCAGGCCGGCGGGTCGACCACCGGCTCCTGGAACGGGTCGCCGACCTGGCCCCCGCGGACCTCGACGCGGGTCTCCGTGCCGCTGTCGAGGAGCAGGCGCTGGTGGCCGAGGAGGACGGTTTCCGCTTCCGGCACGCCCTGCTCCAGGAGGCCGTCCGCGACCAGCTGCTGCCGGGGGAGCGCAGCCGGATGGCTCGGGCGTTCACCGAGGCCCTGCGCGCGGACCCGTCCCTGGCCGGCGGCGGGGCGGACGCCGTGGACGCCGAGCTCGCCCACCACGCCACCGCGAGCCACGACCTCGACCTCGCGTTCACCTCGCTCGTCCGCGCTGCCCAGCGGGCGCGCTCGCTGTTCGCCTTCAACGAGGCCCAGCTGCACTACGAGGGCGCCGTCGAGCTCGAGCCGCGGGTGAGCCGGGACGTCGCCGCCGCGGCACCACCCGTCTGGGAGCTGCTGCGCGCCGCGGCGGCCTGCTCGCGCCAGGCCGGGCACCCGGGCACCGGGGTGGGGCACCTGCGCCGCGCCATCGGCCTGCTCGACGAGGACACCGACCGGGTCGTGATCGGAGGTCTGTACGCCGAGCTCGGCGAGGGTTACTGGATCAACGGCCAGGGCGACGAGGCGGTGGCCGCCACCGAGGCTGCCGTGCAGCGGCTCGAGGGGGAGCGGACCCGGGAGGCCGCGGAGGCGTTCGGGTGGAAGTGCCGGTTGATGATGCTCCTGGGCCGGTTCGACGAGGGCATCGAGCCGGGGCGGAAGGGAGTGGAGATCTCCCGCGAGATCGGCGCCCCCCTCGAGCTCTGCCGCGCCGAGAACGCGCTGGGCACCTGCCTGAACTCCCTCGGGGAGGTCGAGGAGGGCGAGCCGCGGCTGCACGAGGCGATCGCGATCGGCGTGCGGGAGGGCTTCGGCAGCGACACGATCCGGGCGTTCATCAACCTCACCTCCAGCCTGCGCACCCCCGGCAACGACCTGACGGCGTCCGCGCGGCTGGCGACCGAGGGGCTGGCCTACGCCGCGGAGCGCGGTGTGGGTGGCTCGATGGTGGACTGGCTGCGGATGGAGTACGCCGACGTCCAGATCCGCCAGGGCGCGTGGGCCGCCGCCCGGGAGACCCTCGGCGGGGTCCGCACCGGGTGGAGTACCGGTGTCAGCGGGCAGTACTTCGAGGTCAGCCACGCCCAGCTCGACCTGGCCCGGGGTGACGTCGACGCCGCCGACGCCCACCTGCGCCGGGCCCGGGAGCTGGCACCGTCGATCCGGGACCCGCAGGCGATCGGCCCGCAGCTCGCCCTGGCCGTGCGGATCAAGCTGGCCCGCGGGGACACCGATGCCTCCGCCGAGCTGGACGAGCTCGGTCCGATGGTGCGCGACACCGTGGTCCACCCCGCGCTGCTCGTGGTCGCGCGCGCGGCCGCCCTCGCGGCCCTGGCCGGCGACCCCACCGGGCTCGCCCAGCTCCGTCGGGCCGACGAGCTGCTCGTGAGCCGCCTGGCCGACGCCACCCCGGTGGTCGAGGCAGCCGTGGCGGGTTCCCGCACCGTCCTCGAGGCGGAGACGGCCCGCGCCGAGGGCCGGACCGACCCCGGTCTCTGGGCCGCCGCGCGCGAGGCGATGGCGGTCCGCGGTTTCGCCGAGTCCGAGCTCTACGCCGGGGTGCGGCTGGTCGAGGCCCTGGCCGAGGCCGGCCGTGCCGCTGACGCGACCGACGAGGCCGACAGCCTGCACGCCCGCCTGGTGGACCTGCAGGAGGAGCTGCTGCGCGGCGAGCTGCTCCTGCTCACCCGCAAGCACCGGCTGAAGATCGCCGGCGTCGCCCCCGTCCTCGGGGTCGGCGGGCTCACCGGCCGGGAGCGCGAGGTCCTCGCGCTGCTGACCCGCGGACGCACCAACCGGGAGATCGGCGCCGACCTGTTCATCTCCGAGAAGACGGCCAGCGTGCACGTCTCCAACATCCTGGCCAAGCTGGACGTGACCAACCGGCGCGAGGCGGCCGACGTCGGCCGCACCCTGGACCTCTGAGGGTCGGGGTGGTCAGCGCCCCCGGAGGTTGCCGCGCGAGCCCTTCATCGAGGTCGGCACGGGACCCTTGGGCAAGGGGATGTTCGACCGGTTCGCGTCCAGCGCCTTGAGCCGGGCCAGGACGTCGGTCATCTGGGCGGGCTTGAGGTCGCGGCCCAGCTTGGTCACGTGCCGGGTGAGCTTCTTCAGCGGCACCTGGCCCTCGTCGTTGCCGACGTACAGCTCGTGGATCGGAGCGCCGTCGGCGACCCGCTCGTGCTTCTTGCGCTCGGCGGACATCAGCGGCTTGAGCCGGTTCGGGTTGCCCTCGCCGATCAGGACGATCCCCGGAGGCCCGACCAGGCGGGTCAGGACGTCCTGCTGCTTGGTGAACGCGATGGCGGGGTCGGTCTTCCAGCCGCGACGCAGCAGGCCGAGTGCCGCCGCGGCGGCACCGGGCTGACCCTCGATCGAGGTCAGGGCGGCGCGCTGGGCGCGGCGTCCGAAGACGATCAGCACGGCCAGGGTGCCGACCAGCACGCCGAACACGATCGGGAAGACGATCGACCCGTCCTTGAAGAGGAGGGTCAGCGCGGCGAAGGCGAGCCCGCCCGCGACCAGGAACCATCCCAGCAGGATGAGCCCGATCCGGGGATCGGACTTCCTGGTCATCGTGTAGCTCTGCCCGATCTGCTTGATCCGGGAGGGCTTGTTCGGGTCCTTGACCTTCTTCGCCATGACTACCTTCGCGTCGTTCCTGTGATGAGTGCCGGGGGCCGGCTCCGGCCGATCGAGCCTAGTCCTCCCGCCGACCGAGCCGAGTCCTCCGGCCGATCGAGCCTAGTCCTCCCGCCGACCGAGCCGAATCCTCCGGCCGATCGAGCCTAGTCGAGATCTAGACGGCGGTGTCCGTGCGGGCGGCGATCGCCTGCTGGTACAGCCGACCGGCTCGGTACGACGAGCGCACCAGCGGACCGGACAGGGCACCGGCGAAACCGATCTCCTCGGCCTCGGCCTGCAGCTCCACGAACTCCTCCGGCTTCACCCACCGCTCGACGGGGTGGTGCCGCGGGGAGGGGCGCAGGTACTGGGTGATCGTGATCAGGTCGCAGCCGGCCTCGTGCAGGTCGCGCAGGGCCTGGCTGACTTCCTCGCGGGTCTCACCCATGCCGAGGATCAGGTTGGACTTGGTGACCAGCCCGAACCGGCGAGCCTGGGTCAGCACGTCGAGGGAGCGCTCGTAGCGGAAGGCCGGGCGGATCCGCTTGAAGATCCGCGGGACCGTCTCCAGGTTGTGGGCGAGCACCTCGGGGCGGGCCTCGAAGACCTCGGCGAGCAGGTCGGGCTCACCGTTGAAGTCGGGGACCAGGTTCTCGACACCGGTGCCCGGGTTGAGCTCGTGGATGGCGCGCACCGTCTCGGCGTACAACCAGGCACCGCCGTCGGGGAGGTCGTCGCGGGCGACGCCGGTGATGGTCGCGTAGCGCAGGCCCATCGTCTGGACGCTCTCGGCGACCCGGCGGGGCTCGTCGCGGTCCAGCGGCTGCGGCTTGCCGGTGTCGATCTGGCAGAAGTCGCAACGGCGGGTGCACTGGTCGCCACCGATGAGGAAGGTCGCCTCGCGGTCCTCCCAGCACTCGAAGATGTTGGGGCAGCCGGCTTCCTGGCAGACGGTGTGCAGGCCCTCGGACTTCACCAGCCCCTGCAGCTCCCGGTACTGCGGGCCCATCGTCGCCTTGGTCTTGATCCACGGCGGCTTGCGCTCGATCGGCGTCTCGGCGTTGCGCACCTCGAGGCGGAGCAGCTTGCGGCCCTCAGGTGCGGTGGGGGTGGAAGGGGCGGGCTGGACGTCTGTCACGGCTCCAGCGTACGCCGGTCAGTCGAGCGACCCGATGTCGGCGGGGACTTCGCCGGCCGAGGCCCACCGCGGCACGATGAACAGGCCGTCGGCGACGATCGCGGGGTCCGAGCCGGGGTCACCCGGCCCGATGTACGCACGCACGGTGATCTTGCGGCCGGCCTCCTCGGCGATCCACGCCCGCAGCCACACCCGGCCCAGCGGGAGCGGCGTCTCGTAGCGCAGCGTCAGGGTCCCGGTGACGGTGAGCCGGGTGTGCGCGGCGCTCGCCGTCTCGCCCATCAGGTGGTCGAGCATGAGTGCCGAGACGCCGCCGTGCACGCAGCCGGGCGGTCCCTCGTAGGCGACGCCCAGGTCGACCACGGAGGACACCGAGCCGTCCTCGTCCCAGTGCAGGACCACCGGCGGAGCCATCGCGTTGCGGACACCGACGACGGTGTTGCCCCAGTTCCAGGAGCGGCCCTCCTCGTTGAAGTGCACGCCGGCAGGGCCGGGCGGTGCGACCTCGGCCAGCAGCTGCTCGGCCTCCTGGACGAGCGCTCGGGCACGGGCGACGCGCTCGGCGTCGACCTCGCTGCGGATCGTGACGTCGACCAGGCGGCGCACGTCCTCGGTGAGCCCGCCGTAGAGACGCTCGGCCTCCTCGACCTCGGCCGTGGTCAGGGTGGAGGCGACGAACGAGGCGGAGGAGAGGCCGGACATGGGGAGAGCGTAGAGCCGGTCAGACGTCGCGCCGTCGGAAGGTCGCCCAGGAGGCGACCAGGGCGACCGCGAGCACGACCAGCAGGTAGAGCCCGGCATCGAGGTGGCTGAGGTGCTCGGGGCCGTCGCAGGTGCCCCGTCGGACGCAGCCCGCGGTGGGGTCGATGAACTCGAGGCGGGTCTCCAGCCAGCCGAAGACGTTGTTTCCGAGCGACCAGCGGGCGATGCCGTCGAACGGCAGCAGGTAGGTGAGCAGCTCGCCGCCGATGCTGTACGCGAACAGCAGGCCGAGGGTGCCGACCGAGCTGCGCAGGATCGTGGTCAGCGCGAACGCCCCGACCCCCGCGCCGATCGCCAGCAGGACCGCCCGCAGCAGGTGCCAGCCGATGTTGTCGACCACGGCGGACCCGTGCTCGACGTCGCGTGCGACCGCGACCAGGTACATCGTCAGCCAGAACCCGCCGAGCGTGACGAGCGCGACCACCCCGCTGCCGATCCCGACGGCGACCACCTTGGCGGCCCAGAGCCGGGAGCGCCGCGGTGCGAAGAGGATCTGGTTGCGGATGGCACCCGAGCTCCAGTCAGCGCCGGCGAACGTGCTGCCGGCGATGATCAGCAGGCCGATCACCAGCAGGGCGATCCCGACGCCGTTGCCCTTGAGCGTCCCGTCCAGCTCCAGGGGCTCGCGCGGGCTGTAGCTCTTCGCCGCCGGGGTGAGGGCGTCGATGCACTGCTGCACGGTCGTGTTGGGCCCGAGGTACTGGGTCGGGTCGGTCTCGCACCGACGCACGTCGGCCCGGATGTCGCTGCGATCGCGCTCCACGTCGGCCCGTGCCTGCGCGGTGGCGATCTCGTCCTGGTTGAGCGGGCGGGTGTCCCAGGCGGTCTTGAACGCCACCAGGCCGGCCGCCAGTGCCGCGGCGGCCACCAGCAGCAGGATCATCCGCCGCGTCCGGTAACGGGTCAGCTCGACCCCGACCAGGCCGGTCACTGCTCGACCTCCGGGACCTGGGCGACCGGGTCGGTGACCAGCTCGGCGGTCTCGTCGGCGGCGCGGGCCGCCGGGTCGTCGTCCCGCGCCGGGCGGTGGCCGGTGAGCTTGAGGAAGAACGACTCCAGGTTCGCGCGGATCGCGGAGACCTCGTAGGCGTAGAGACCGTTCTCGGCGAGCAGCCGCGTGATCGCCTCGGGGTGCTCGTGACCCTCGACCACGAGGAAGGCACCGTCGCGGTCGACCTCGTACCCGGCGCCGAGCAGGAGTGCGGCCGCGCGCTCGGGCTCGGCGACGCCGACCCGTGTGCGCGCCGTGCTCTCGCCGATCAGGTCCCGGACCTTGCCGGCGCGCAGCAGGGTGCCGTCGCTGATGATCGAGACCGACGAGCAGACCTGCTGCACCTCGGTGAGGATGTGCGAGCTCAGCAGCACGCTGACACCGGACTCGGCCAGCCGGGGGATGGTCTCGCGCATGTCCCGGATCCCGGCCGGGTCGAGGCCGTTGGACGGCTCGTCGAGGATCACCAGCTCGGGTTCCTTGAGCAGCGCGGAGGCGACGGCGAGCCGGCGACGGGTGCCGAGCGAGTAGCTGCGGTAGCGACGCTTGGCGTCGGTGGTGAGGTCGACCTGCTCGAGGACGGCGTCGACCCGCGTCCGCGGCAACCCGGCCGCGCGGGCGAGCAGGTCGAGGTTGCGCCGTCCGCTCAGGTCGGGGGCGAACTGGCCACGCTCGAGCACCGCGCCTACCTTCGCCAGCACCTCGGGCACGGCGCCGGGGTAGGGACGGCCGAGCACCGAGATCTCGCCGGCGTCGGGGGAGGCCAGACCGAGCAGCATCCGGATCGTGGTGGTCTTGCCGGACCCGTTCGGGCCGAGGAAACCGTGCACGCCACCGCGCTCGACCTCGAGGTCGAGTCCGTCGACGGCGACGAGCCTGCGGCCGTGGTCGCGGTAGACCTTGCGCAGGCCGCGCGTCTGCACGACGAGATCGCTCACTTCAGGTTCCCTCTCCGGCTGAGGCGTCCAGCATGGCGCAACCGACGTTCAGGGCAGCGGATTGAGCACCGGAACACGCAGGGCCCGGCCCGGCTCAGGACGCGGTTCGTAGTCGGGGGTGGACTCGTAGGGCTCCCAGGCGAGCAGGCGCTCGAGGTGCGCCGTCACCAGGGGCAGCACCTCGTCGGTGGTGACGTCGCGCCCCAGCTCGGCGGAGAGCGAGGTGACCCCCGCGTCGTCGATCCCGCAGGGGACGAAACGCTGGTACCAGCCGAGGTCGACGTCGCAGTTCAGGGAGAAGCCGTGCATGGTGACGCCGCGGCTGACCCGGATGCCGAGCGCCGCGATCTTCCGCTCGGGTCGTCCGGTGACCGGGTCGGCCCGGAGCCACACGCCGCTGCGGCCGGGCACCCGCGCCGTGGTCACGCCCAGCTCGGCGCACACGCCGATCAGGGCTTCCTCGACACGCCGCACGTAGTCGACGACGAGGACGTGGTCGGGAAGCCGGACGACGGGGTAGCCGACCAGCTGGCCGGGGCCGTGGAAGGTGATCTTGCCCCCGCGGTCGACGTCGATCACGTCGGCACCGCCGGCGTCGCGGGGTCGCTCGTCGGGGGTCGTGCGCTTGCCGCAGGTGAACACCGGCGGGTGCTCGAGCAGGAGCACGGTGTCGGGCGAGCCCGCCACCACGTCGGCGTGCACCTGACGCTGGAGCTCCCAGGCCTCGCGGTAGTCCACGAGGCCGAGCTCACGCCGCTCCAGGGGGCTGGTCAGGGGCCTGCTCACGTCCTCGAGCCTACGCCGTGGCGCTGCGGAGCACGTCCGCGACGTCGCGGTCGGCGAACCGGAAGCCGCTCTCGAGGAGGACCTCGGGCAGGGCGCGCACCGAGCCCAGGAGCTCGGGAGCCATCCGGCCGGCGGCGGGCTTCAGCAGGAGCCTCGGCACCGGGAGCACGGCCGGGCGGTGCACCAGCGCGGCGAGCTCCCGGGTGAACTCGTCGTTCGTCGGCGTCACCGGGCAGCACAGGTTCACCGGGCCGGACAGCTCGGCGTGCTCACCGAGGAAGGTGACCGCAGCGACCCAGTCCTGGGTCGAGATCACCGGGAAGTACTGCTCACCCGAGCCGATCCGGCCGCCGAGGCCGGTCTTGAAGAGCAGCAGCAGCTGCTTGAGCGGGGGACTCGTGCGGTCCAGCACCGGGGCGGTCCGCAGGAAGCAGACCCGGACGCCGGCCTCGACGGCCGGGTCGGCCGCGGCCTGCCAGACCTTGGTCACCGCGGTGAGGAACGCATCGCCCCGGGAGTCGGCCGTCTCCGGCAGCGGCTCGTCGCCGTGGTCTCCGTAGTACGAGATGCCGTTCCCGGCCAGGAACGAGGGCTTGCGGTCGCTGGCCGCGATGGCCTCGGCGAGGACGGCGGTGCTGGTGACCCGGCTGCTCAGCAGCTCGTCGGCCCACTTCTTCGAGTGCGGGTTGCCGAGGGTGGGGGAGCCGGCCAGGTTCACCACGACGTCCGCGTGCTCGACGAGGGCGGGATCGAGCGAACCCCGTGCCGGGTCCCAGCGTGCCTGCCCGGCCCCGGGCTCGCGCCGCACCAACGAGGTGACCTCGTGGCCGGCCTGGGTCAGGGCGTGCCGCAGATGGGTCCCGAGGAAGCCGGACGCCCCGGCGAGGAGGAAACGCATGCCGCCAGCCTCGCAGACGGCCGGGAACGCGGGCCACGCCGGCGGGCCCGGGCCACGGTTGTAGCCTCATCCTGTGAGTGATTTCGATGTCGTCGTCGTCGGTGCCGGCCCCGGTGGCTACGTAGCCGCCATTCGTGCTTCCCAGCTGGGCCTCAAGGCCGCTGTGATCGAGTCGAAGTACTGGGGAGGTGTCTGCCTCAACGTCGGGTGCATCCCCTCCAAGGCGCTGCTCAAGAACGCCGAGCTGGCCCACACGCTCACCCACGAGAAGGACAAGTACGGCATCACCGGCGACGCGTCGATGGACTTCGGTCCTACGCACGCCCGGAGCCGCACGGTCTCGGACGGCATCGTCAAGGGCGTCCACTTCCTCATGAAGAAGAACAAGATCGAGGAGATCCACGGCTGGGGCACCTTCACCGGCCCGCTGGCCGCCGGGGAGAAGTCCATCGAGGTCAAGGGCGAGGACGGCTCGACCCGGACGGTGACCGCCGACAAGATCATCATCGCCACCGGTGCGACCGTCCGCCTGGTCCCCGGCGTCGAGCTGTCCGAGAACGTCGTCACCTACGAGGAGCAGATCCTCGACAGCAACCTGCCGAAGTCGATCATCATCGGTGGCTCGGGCGCCATCGGCGTCGAGTTCGCGTACGTGCTCAAGAACTTCGGCGTCGACGTCACCATCGTCGAGTTCCTCGACCGGATCGTCCCGACCGAGGACGCCGAGGTCTCCAAGGAGCTCCTCAAGCACTACAAGAAGCTCGGCATCACGATCCTCACCTCGACCGCCGTGAAGGCCGTCAAGGACAAGGGCGACAAGGTCAAGGTCACCGTCGCCCCGGCCGGGGGCGGCGACGAGCAGGTCCTGGAGGCCGACAAGTTCCTGGCCGCCTTCGGGTTCGCGCCGCGTCTCGAGGGCTACGGCCTCGAGACGACCGGGATCGCGACCACCGAGCGCGGTGCCATCGCGGTCGACGAGCGCGGTCGCACCAACGTCGACGGCGTCTACGCGATCGGTGACGTCACCGGCAAGCTGATGCTCGCCCACACCGCCGAGGCGATGGGGGTGGTCGCCGCCGAGACGATGGCCGGCGAGGAGACCATCGAGATCGACTTCGACATGATCCCGCGGGCGACGTACTGCCAGCCGCAGATCGCGTCGTTCGGCTACACCGAGGCGCAGGCCAAGGAGAAGGGCTTCGACATCAAGGTCGCCAAGTTCCCGTTCTCGGCCAACGGCAAGGCGATGGGCCTCGGCGAGCCGGTCGGCTTCGTCAAGGTGATCGCCGACGGCGAGTACAACGAGATCATCGGCGCGCACCTGATCGGCCCGGACGTGACCGAGCTGCTCCCGGTGCTGACGCTCGCCCAGAAGTGGGACCTCACCGCCGACGAGGTCGCCCGCAACGTCTTCGCGCACCCGACCCTCTCCGAGGCGGTCAAGGAAGCCGTCGAGGGCATCGCCGGCCACATGATCAACCTCTAACCGGTCGTCGAGCCCGTCGAGACGCCGCGAGCGACCCACGAACACAGCCCCGAACCGGCCCCCGGCTCAGGCCTCGAGCAGGGGCCAGACCTCGATCACGCCCTGCGCGACGGCGCACGGCGACTGGGCGGCGATCTCGATCGCCTCGTCCAGGGTGGCGGCCTCGATGACCGCGAACCCGGCCACCGGCAGCGGTGTCCGGCCGAACGGGCCGTCGGTGGTGTCGGTCCCGGCGCCGTCGTGATTGGTGACCTGGACCGGCGAGCCGGCCCGCCCCATCACCGCACCCGCTGCCGCGAGGACGTCGTCGGCGGCGTGCGCCCGGGCCCGCACCGCCTCGTCCGTCCGGTCGTAGCCCTCCTGGTCGCCGTACCCGATCGTCACGAACTTCGCCATGGTCAGGCTGTGCCCCGTGCGAGCGTCCTCGAACCCTCGGCACCGTTCCGGCGCCGCTGGAACGGCCAGGTCATCAGCGCCCAGACCCCGGCGACCAGGACGATCTCGACCACCACGTACGTCGGCCAGGCCGGCAGCAGGTCGAGGGCGGAGGTCCCGGGCGGCTTGGCGTTGAGGTACCCGTAGTTCGTGTCGGCGAGCGCGTTGAAGGTCATCACGACTGCGGCCCAGGCAGCCGTCACGACGACGGCGAAGCGGTACTGGCGCCAGGTGATCCGGTTCCCGGTCGCCACCAGGTACGCCGCTGCCCAGACGGTCAGGAGGTGCATGCCCCAGAACATGAAGTAGCGCGGGTCCGGGAGCTGCTCGCCCAGGGACGGCGTGAGGATCCCCTGCGTGGTCAGGGTCAGGCCCCAGAAGAAGGTCAGCGCCACCGCCCAGGGCCGCAGCGTCCACAGCGCGTACGCCGCGATCGCCCACGCCAGGTCGCAGTACTGCAGCGGCAGCGAGGTCCCGAGGCCGAAGTCGGACGGCAGCAGCTGCCAGACCTGCATCGGCAGCGTGAAGCACGGGATCGCGATCGCGAACGTCCGGCGGAACCGCGGGTCGTCACCCCGGGCCCGACCCACCGCCACCAGGGCGAGGAGCACGGCGACGAACAGGGTGAGCAGGACCAGGTGCTCGGTGCCGAAGGTCTGGAAGCGGGTGCTGAGCGGGTGCATGGGTCCAGCCTGCGTGCCCCGGTCAGGCCCGGGTATCCGTGCTGCTACTCATTCGCCGCGTGCCGCGGTCGCCAGCACGGCCTCGGCGACGGCAGCGGGTTCGCGGTACTGCGGGACGTGGTCGACCGGGAGCCGCACCAGGGTCGCGCCGGGGATCTCGGCCGCCAGGTCGACCGACGCCTCGAGCGAGTCCTGCGGGTCGAGCTCGCCGGCGATCACGGTGGTGGGGACGTGCAGGCCGGCGAGGTGCGACCACTGCTCGGGGTTCGGCTGCTCGAACGCGGCCGAGGGGGAGTCGTCCAGGCGCGTCGTGGCCAGCACGACCTCGTCGAGGTAGTCGTCGGTCCCGGAGGCGAGCCAGTACTCGCTCCTGATCGCTGCCACGGCCTCGAGGTCCCCGGCCGCCGTGGCGGCCTCCCAGCGCTGGTCGAGGTCACCGGGTGCCGGCAGCTCCTTCCAGTCGTACCCGTTGATGCCCGGGCACAGGAGCGTCATCGAGGCGACCCGCGCGGGGCTGGTGACCGCCAGGGCCAGCGAGGCCTCGCCGCCCATGCTGTTGCCGACCAGGTGCACGCGGTCGAGCTGCAGCGCGTCGAGGATCGCGACCAGGTCGCCCGAGGAGCTCCAGGCCTCGGTCGCCGGGGCGGAGCGCCCGAAGCCGCGTCGGTCGAAGCGGACGACCCGTCGGTCGACGAGGTGGGGGAGCAGCGGGTCCCAGACTCGGGAGTCGGTGATGCCGGCGTGCAGCAGCACCAGTGGCAGGCCCGTCCCGGGGCCGCCGAGGTCGTCGTACCAGACCTCGTCGGCGCCGAGCCGGACGCTGCTCATCCTGCTGTCCTCAGACCTCGAACTGGGCGGCCTCGAGCCGCGTCTTGACCTCGGAGAGGAACCGGCCCGCGTCCGCACCGTCGACCAGGCGGTGGTCGTAGGTCAGCGCGAGGTTGACCATGTAGCGGATCGCGATCGTCTCGCCCAGGTTCGGGTCGTCGATGACCACCGGCCGCTTGACCACGGCCCCCGGACCGAGGATGGCGACCTGGGGCTGGTTGATGATCGGGGTGTCGAACAGGGCACCGAACGTACCCAGGTTCGTGATCGTGAAGGTGCCGCCGGTGAGGTCGTCCGGGGTGATCTTGTTCGTCCGGGTGCGTTCGGCGACGTCCGCGATCTTCTTGGCCAGACCGGCGACCGACAGGTCGCCGGCGTCCTTGACGACCGGCGTCAGGAGACCCCGCTCGGTGTCGACGGCGAAGGCGATGTTCTCGCGGTCGAAGTACGTCACCTCGCCGGCCTCGGTGTCGATGTTCGCGTTCAGCTTCGGGTGCTGCTTGAGCGCGTCGATCGCAGCCTTGGCGAAGAACGGCAGGTAGGTGAGCTTGACCCCCTCGCGCGCGAGGAAGTCGGCCTTCGCGCTCTCGCGCAGCCGGGCCACGTTGGTCATGTCGATCTCCATGACCTGGGTCAGCTGCGCCGAGGTCTGCAGGGACTCGACCATCCGCGAGGCGATCACCTTGCGGAGCCGGCTCAACGGTTCGGTGGTGCCCCGCAGCGGGCTCGGCGTCGACGGGGCGGCAGTGGCGGACGGCGCGGACGCCGCCGCAGCCGGAGCGGCGGCCGGAGTGGCGGCCGTCTTGGCCTCCGCAGCGGCGATGACGTCCTGCTTGCGGATCCGACCGCCGACGCCCGAGCCGGTGATCGAGGCCAGGTCGACCCCGCGCTCGGCGGCCATCTTCCGGACCAGCGGTGTCACGTAGCCGCCGCTGTCGGCGGACGGACTGCCGGACGCAGCCGGGGCGTCCGCGGCCGGTGCCGCCGGTGCAGGCTCCTTCGCGGGCTCCGGCTCGGGCTCCTTCGCGGGCTCCGGCTCGGGCTCCTTCGCGGGCTCCGGCTCGGGCTCCGGCTCCGCGGCGGCGGGCGTCGGCTCGGCGGGAGCAGGCGAGGCCGCGGGCGCTGCACCGGCGTCGCCGATCACGGCGAGCTCGGCACCGACCTCGACGGTCTCGTCCTCGTTGACCTTGATCTCGAGCAGGGTGCCGGCGACCGGAGAGGGGATCTCGGTGTCGACCTTGTCGGTCGAGACCTCGAGCAGTGCCTCGTCCACGGCCACCTGGTCGCCGACCTGCTTGAGCCAGCGGGTGACGGTGCCCTCGGTCACCGACTCGCCCAGCGCGGGCAAGGTGATCGACGTGCTCGCGCCACCGGACGCGGCCGGGGCCGCAGGTGCCTCGGGCTCGGCGGCAGGTTCCTCGGCAGGTGCCTCCTGTGCGGCCGGTGCCTCCTCGGCAGGTGCCTCCTCGGCAGGTGCCTCCTCGGCAGGTGCCTCCTCAGCAGGTGCCTCTTCGGCGGCGGGGGCCGAACCGCCACCCTCGCCGGCCTCCCCGATGACGCAGAGCTGTGCGCCGACCTCGACGGTGTCGTCCTCGTTGGCGTTGATCTCCAGGACCACCCCGGCGACCGGCGAGGGGATCTCCGTGTCGACCTTGTCGGTCGAGACCTCGAGCAACGGCTCGTCGACCGCCACCGTGTCGCCGACCTGCTTCAGCCAACGGGTGACCGTGCCCTCGGTGACGGATTCGCCGAGAGCGGGAAGGGTGACGGATGTCGACATGTGCGTCCTTCGTGTGGTGGTGGTGGGTCAGGAGTGCGCGTGCAGGGGCTTGCCGGCGAGGGCGAGGTGAGCCTCGCCGAGCGCCTCGTTCTGGGTGGGGTGGGCGTGCACCAGCGGGGCGACGTCCTGCGGGAAGGCCTCCCAGCCGTAGATCAGCTGGGCCTCGCCGACCAGCTCGCCGACGCGGGCGCCGACCAGGTGGATGCCGACGACCGGACCGTCCTTGCGCCGGACGAGCTTCACGCTGCCCTGGGTCTTGAGGATCTGGCTCTTGCCGTTGCCGCCGAGGCCGTAGACGAGCGTCTCGACCTCGTCGTCGCCGTGGGTCGCGCGGGCCTGCTCCTCGGTGAGTCCGACCGAGGCGATCTCGGGGTCGCAGTAGGTGACCCGCGGGATGCCGGCCTCGTCGATGGGTGTCGGGTCGAGCCCGGCGATCTCCTCGGCCACCATGATCCCCTGGGCGAAGCCGCGGTGGGCGAGCTGAAGGCCCGGCACGATGTCGCCGACCGCGAAGACCCCCGGGACGTTCGTCCGGCAGCGCTCGTCGGCGAGCACGAAGCCGCGGTCCATCGCGATGCCCTGCTCGGCGTACCCGAGGTCGTCGGTCCGGGGCCCGCGGCCGACGGCGACGAGCAGCAGCTCGGCCTCGACGGGGTCCGCGCCCTCGACGTGCACGCGCACGCCGCCCTCGGTGTGCTCGACCTTCTGGAACGGCTTGCCCACGAGGGCCTTGATCTTGCGCTTGCGGAAGGCCCGCTCGAGCTGCTTGGACGACTCGGCGTCCTCGGCGGCGACCAGCCGGGGGAGCGCCTCGACGATGGTGACCTCGGCGCCGAAGGAGCGCCAGACGCTCGCGAACTCGCAGCCGATCACGCCGCCGCCGAGGACGACCACGGAGCCGGGGACCCGGTCGAGGTTCAAGGCGTGCTCGGAGGTGAGCACCCGCTCGCCGTCGATCTCGAGCCCGGGCAGGGTGCGGGAGTAGGAGCCGCTCGCGAGGACCACGTTCTTGCCGGTGTACCGGGTGCCGTCCACCTCGACGGTGTCCGGGGCGACCAGGCGGCCGGAGCCCTCGACGACGGTGATGCCGCGGCCCTTGACCAGGCCGGTGAGGCCCTTGAACAGTCCCGCGACCACGCCGTCCTTGTACTTCGCGACGCCGGCCATGTCGATGCCCTCGAAGGTGGCACGCACGCCGAACTGCTCGGCCTCCTGGGTGGCGTCAGCGACCTCGGCCGCGTGCAGGAGCGCCTTCGTGGGGATGCAACCCGAGTGCAGGCACGTCCCGCCGAGCTTGTCCTTCTCGACGAGGGCCACGCTCAGACCGAGCTGGGCGGCGCGGAGCGCACACGCGTAGCCGCCCGATCCTGCTCCCAGGATCACCACGTCGAAGTGGTTGGCGTCCGCCACGGTCCCTCCGCTCGTCTCGTTGACTGAACCATCCTTGCACTTCTGCCCACCAAGTCCACCGGCAGCCCGACACGCGCCGTGTTGCCGGGTCTGGTACTCCTGACGACCAGGTATGCAGCACACTTGCGCGCATGGGTTTGTTCGATCGTTTCCGCCGCGGCGGAGGCATGGTGCGCGGAGGTCCGACCGGGGCCACCGTTCGCGGGTCCGACTCCGACGACGCGCGGCACCTGCGCGAGTGGGTCGCGGCGCGGCGCGGGGTCGAGGGCTTCGTCGAGCCCCGGACGACGGTCAGCGAGGTCACCCTCCTGCTCGTCGCGCACGACGGTGAGTGGACCCGTCGACGGGTGCCGTCCGTGCAGTGGGCGCACGACTTCGCCAACAAGCTCGGGGTGCCGTCCTACGACGCCGCCGTCGTCGGCATCCCGCAGCGGATGCGGGACTTCAACAGCCGGCAGAAGAAGGCGAAGGCGCCGAACCCGTTCTCCCCGCCCCCGCCGGCGTCCTGACGCCGGTCGGCGCGTCGCGCGAGGAACGGGCGGTCAGTCGAGACCCCGCTGGCGGACGATCTCGACCAGCGTGCTGATCGCGAACCCGGTGCCGCCGCTCGGGACGTGGCCCCAGGGCCCGCCGGTGTTGAAGCTCGGACCGGCGATGTCGAAGTGCGCCCACGGGACGCCCTCGACGAACTGCTCCAGGAAGGCGGCCGCGTAGAGGGCGGAGCCCCAGCGGACCCAGTTGTGCTGCAGCAGGTCGGCGACCTTGCTCTCGGTGCGGACGCTGCGTCGCTGCTCCTCGGGGATCGGCAGGTGCCAGAACAGCTCGCCGGTGATCTCGGCGACCTGCTCGACCTCGGCCACGGTGGCGTCGTCGCCGAACAGGCCGGCGATCCGGTCGCCCAGCGCCACGACGCACGGCCCGGTCAGGGTCGAGACCTCCACGATCACGTCCGGCGCGGAGCGCGCCGCCATGGTGAGCGCGTCGGCCAGGATCAGGCGCCCCTCGGCGTCGGTGTTCGTGACCTCGACGGTCCTGCCGGAGTGCATCGTCAGGACGTCGCCCGGACGCATCGACGCGCCGCTGACCATGTTCTCCGCGATCGGCACGTACGCCGTCACCGCGACCGGGAGCTCGAGCGCGGCGACCGCGTGCACCGCCGCGACGACGGCAGCGGCGCCGGCCATGTCGGACTTCATCGCGGACATCGAGCCGCCCGGCTTGATGGTCAGGCCGCCGGAGTCGAAGGTGATGCCCTTGCCGACGAGCGCGACCGACCCGGTCGCACCCTCCGGCTCCCAGGTCAGCTTGACCAGGCACGGCGGGTTGGCCGAGCCCTGGCCGACACCGAGGATGCCGCCGCAGCCGAGCTTCTTGAGCTGGGCCGCGGAGAGCAGCTCGTAGCCGACCTTCGTCTTCCGCCCCAGCTTCTCGATCTCCTTGGCGAAGACGGTCGGGACCAGCGCGTTCGGAGGGGTGTTGACCCAGTCGCGGGCCTGGGCGGTCAGGGTCGAGAGCGAGACCGCGGCGTCGAGGGCGGCCACCACGTCGGTGCGACGGGCGCCGTCGCTCAGCACGACCACCTCGGCCACGCCGCCCTTGCGCGGCTTCGACCGAAAGGCCTCGAAGGAGTAGAGCCCGGAGGCGAAGCCCTCGACGACGGCACGGACGTGGGCGGCGTCGACCGCGGGCAGGGCGAGGGTCACCGTGGCGACGTTGCCGACCGTCCGCGCGGCGGTGCCGGCCGCACGCCGGACCTTCTCCGTGGTCAGGCCGTCCCGGTCGCCGAGGCCGACGACGAGGAGCTGGGCAGCGTTGACCCGGTCGTCGGTGGGGAAGCGCACGGTCTCCCCGGGACCGCCCTGGAAACCGAGGGAGGCCAGCAACGGGGCGAACCCCCGGCCGTACGCCTCGGCCACGCTCTCCGCGCCGGGAGCGGGCTCGAGGGCACCGCCCTTGCCGGTGGCGACACCGATCACGACGAGGTCGGTGCGGACCCGAGCGGCCACGGCCTTGCGGAGGGTGTAAGTCGTCACGGTGCTGATGCTAGCCACGGTGATCGCACGCCGGGTCGCTGCGGTAACTTCCGTGCATGGCCCTGAAGCAGTCCGTCCTGCACGACCGGCACGTCGCCCTCGGTGCGAAGTTCTCCGAGTTCGGTGGTTGGGAGATGCCGCTGCAGTACGCCGGCGTCGTCCCGGAGCACACCGCCGTCCGCGAGGGGGTCGGCGTCTTCGACGTCAGCCACCTCGGCAAGGTCGTGGTGCGGGGCGAGGGCGCCGCGGCTTTCGTCAACGCCTGCTTCACCAACGACCTCGGGCGGATCGGGAGCGGCAAGGCGCAGTACACGCTCTGCTGCGACGAGGAGACCGGCGGCGTCGTCGACGACCTGATCGTCTACCTCAAGGACGACGACCACCTGCTGCTCGTCCCGAACGCCGCCAACACCGCCGAGGTCGTCCGCCGGCTCGAGGCGAGGGCACCGGCCGGTCTCACCATCACCGACCACCACGAGACCCACGCGGTGCTCGCCGTGCAGGGGACCAGGTCCGACGAGGTGCTCGCGGCGATCGGCCTGCCGACGGGGCCCGACGCCGCGCCTCTCGACTACATGGCGTTCGTCGAGGCGCCCTTCCAGGGCGTCGACGTCACGGTCTGCCGCACGGGCTACACCGGTGAGCGGGGCTACGAGCTGATCGCCCCCAACGAGGTCGCCCCCGCCTTGTGGGACGCGCTGTTCGAGGCCGGGGCGGCGTACGACCTGACCCCCTGCGGCCTGGGCGCCCGCGACACGCTGCGGACCGAGATGGGCTACCCGCTGCACGGCCAGGACATCAGCCTGGAGATCACGCCGGTCCAGGCCCGGATCGGGTGGGCGGTCGGGTGGAAGAAGGACGCGTTCTGGGGGAAGGCGGCGCTCGAGGCGGAGCGCGAGGCGGGGCCCCGGGTGACGCTGCGCGGCCTGGTCGCGTCGGGTCGCGGGATCCCGCGGCCGCACATGAGCGTCCGGTTGACCGCGGACGTGCCGATCGGCGAGATCACCTCGGGCACGTTCTCCCCGACGTTGAAGAAGGGCGTCGCGCTGGCGCTGATCAACAGCCAGGTCGCCGAGGGTGCCGAGGTCTCGGTCGACGTCCGCGGCCGGTCCGAGATCTTCGTCGTCACCCGACCGCCCTTCGTCCAGCCCGACGTCCGGGAGAGCTGAGCCATGACCAACACGCCCGAGCCCAACGCCTTCCCGAGCAGCGCCGCACCGGTGCCGTGGTGGTGGCTGCTCCTGGACGCCGACGGCAAGGTCGTCGAGCCGGCCGACGGCCGCCAGGAGTTCCCCACGCGCAGCGACGCCGAGTCGTGGGTGGGGGAGTTCTACGCCGACCTGGCGGACGACGGCGTCGCCGCAGTCACCCTCTTCGAGGGCGAGCGCGAGGTCTACGGCCCGATGTCCCTCGAGGCCTGACGGGCCCGACCCTCAGACCGGGTCGCCGCCGATCTTCACCTTCGGCTTGGGCAGGCGCATGAAGCGCAGCTGCAGCATCCGGGTGAGCGCGTAGAAGGTCGTGCCCTTGGTGCTCTCGTCGGGGAACTTCTCCTTCAACGCGCGGCGCAGGCTGAAGCGCATCGTGATCACGTCGAGGAGCAGCAGCACCATCACGCCGAGCTGCAGACCGTTGGTCGCCTCGGGGGCGACGGCGGAGAGCACCAGCAGCAGGATCAGCGCCGGGAGCACGAGCTCGGTGAAGCGCAGGCGCGAGTCGACCCAGTCGCGGACGAAGCGCTTGACCGGGCCCTGGTCGCGGGCGGGGAGGTACTTCTCCTCGCCGTTCTTCATGCCCTCGCGCATCCGCTTGTTGGAGACGCCCTGCTTCTCCCGGAGCAGCTTCTGGGCGGACTTCTTGTCCATCCCGGCGCGGGCACGCTCGCGGGCTGCCGCCTGGGCCTCCTTGCGCGACGGCGTGGGACGACCCTTTTTGTCCGCCGTTGCCTGCTCCTCCGCCGGGGTCGGGGCGGGCGTGGACTTCTCAGTGCGACCGAACAAGGTGCTGCCTCATCAAGGGAAGGGACTCAACGGCTGCAGACTACCGGGCGACGACCAACGGCCCGGCTGCGGGAACGCGGAGGAAACTTTCCGGAACAGGTAGCGCGAGCTTGGTCCGATTTGTCACTCTTGCTGATGTGTTGACGACGCAGCGCAGGGACCTCGAGCGCGAAGCCGAGCTCCGGGCGTACGCCGTGCTCGACGCCGAGGACTTCCCGGCGCTCGAACGGATCGCCGACCTGGCCGCCCGGATCTGCGGGATGGCGGTCTCCGAGGTCAACGTCGTCACCACCACGGACGTGGTGCACGTGGCGACCACCAACCGCGACCACCTGCGCGTCCCGCGCGAGTTCTCGTTCTGCAGCCCGATCATCGAGCGCGAGGGCGCGGCGCACGTCGTCGAGGACGCGACCGCCCAGGAGCCGTTCGCCTCCAGCCCGTACGTCACGGGGGAGAAGGCAGCCATCCGCAGCTACGCCTCGGCGCAGCTGGTGGGACGCAGCGGCAACGTCCTCGGCACCCTCTGCGTCTTCGACGAGGCCCACCGCCAGGTCGACGCCGGGCAGCTGGTCGCCCTGCAGGGGTTGGCGGCGATGGTGATGGACCTGCTCGAGCTGCGCCGCGACCAGCTCGAGCTCGCCGGCACGCTGCGCCGGGTCACCGAGTCGCACCGCGAGCTGCACGACTCCAACGACTCGCTCGAGGCGTTCGCCGGTCAGATCAGCCACGACCTGCAGCAACCGTTGGCGGCGGTGGAGCTCGCCCTGGAGATCCTGGCGGACGAGGCCGAGGTGGGTGACGACGCCCGGATGCTGATCGAGCACGCCCGCGCCGGCAACCGGAGGATGTCGCGGACGATCACCGACCTGCTCGACTTCGCCGTCGCCGGTCGCGGCAGCCCGGCCGTGCCGGTCGACCTCGACGAGGTGCTGGTCGACGTCCTCGCCGACCTGCGCACGGGACTCGACGAGGCCAAGGTCGAGGTCCAGCCGCTGCCGCGCGTGCTCGGCCACCCGTCCGAGGTGCGCGCCGTGCTGCAGAACCTGGTCGCGAACGCGGTCAAGTTCACCTCGCCGCACGGCGTCCCCGAGGTCCAGGTCTCCGGCGAGGTGGTCGGGACGACGGCACGCATCGTGGTCGCCGACAACGGCCCCGGCATTCCCGAGGACGAGCGCTCGGCGGTGTTCGAGCTGGCCTTCCGCGGCCGCTCGGACGTCGAGGGCCACGGCATCGGTCTGGCCACCTGCGCCCGGATCGTGCGGACCCGTGGCGGTCGCATCGGGGTCGAGCAGGCGGACTCCGGCGGCGCTGCGTTCTGGTTCGAGCTGCCGGCCGGCTAGAGCCGGTCGCGCCCGTGGGGGAGCGACCACCACGCCTCGTCCGGCCCGCGCGGCACGATGCCCGAGGGGTTCAGGTCCTCGTGGACGAGGTGGTAGTGCTGCTTGATCTGGTCGAAGTCGGTGTTCCCACCGAAGGCCGGGAGCGCGTACAGCTCGCGGGCGTAGCCGCCCAGCGCCGGCATCTCGCTGAGCTTGTTCCGGTTGCACTTGAAGTGCCCGTGGTAGACCGCGTCGAACCGTGCGAGCGTGGTCCAGAGCCGGACGTCCGCCTCGGTGATCGCGTCGCCCATCAGGTACCTGCGACCGGTGAGCCGTTCCTCGAGCCAGTCGAGGGTCGCGAACAGGCTCTCGTACGCCGCGTCGTAGTCCTCCTGGGTGCCGGCGAAGCCGCACCGGTACACGCCGTTGTTGACGTCGGTGTAGATCCGCTTCATGACGTCGTCCATCTCCGACCTGACGTCGTCGGGCCAGAGGTCCGGTGCGTCGGGTCGGTGGTGCTCGCGCCAGGAGAAGAAGAAGTCGTGGGTGATCATCGGGAAGTCGTTGGTGACCACCGCACCCGTCGCGACGTCGACGACGGCCGGCACGGTGATGCCCCGGGGGTACCCGGGAAAGCGCGCGAAGTACGCCTGCTGCAGCCGCTCGTACCCGAGCACCGGGTCGACCCCGCCGGGGTCGAGGTCGAAGGTCCAGGACCGCTCGTCGTGCACCGGGCCGCACAGACCCAGCGAGATCACGTCCTCGAGACCGAGCAGCTCGCGGACGATCAGCGTCCGCGTGGCCCACGGGCAGGCCTTCGCCGCGATCAGCCGGTACCGGCCCGGCTCGGGGGGCCACTGCGCGGACCCGGGCGTGATCCGGTCCGCGATGTAGTTCGTGTCCCGGTCGAACTCGGAGTCGCTCTGGTAGTCAGGCACGTGTGCCGGGTACCCGGCACACGGGGGTTCAGTCCTTCGAGGTCTTGCCCGGCAGGTCCAGCATCCGCTGCAGCGCGATCTTGGCGTACTTCTCGGTCTCGGGATCGACCTCGATCCGGTTGACCACGGTGCCCTCGACCAGCGACTCCAGCGCCCACACCAGGTGCGGGAGGTCGATCCGGTTCATCGTCGAGCAGTAGCAGACCGTCTTGTCGAGGAACGAGATGTTCTTGTCCGGGTGCGCCGCGGCCAACCGCTTCACCAGGTTGAGCTCCGTGCCGATCGCCCACGACGAGCCGGCAGGAGCCGCCTCGATCGTGTTGATGATGTACTCCGTCGACCCGACCTTGTCGGCCTTGAGGACGACCTCGTGGGCGCACTCGGGGTGCACCAGGATCTGCACGTCGGGGATGGTCGCGCGCAGCTCGTCGACGACCTCCGCGGAGAACCGGCCGTGCACCGAGCAGTGGCCCTTCCAGAGGATCACCCGCGCCGCCTGCAGCGCCTCGACGCTGTTGCCGCCGTTGGGCAGCAACGGGTTCCACACGATGCAGTCGTCGAGGGAGTAGCCGAGCTTCAGTACGGCGGTGTTCCGGCCGAGGTGCTGGTCGGGGAAGAACAGGACCTTGGTGTCCGGGCCCTTCTGGGCGAAGGCCCACTCCAGGGCGGTCTCGGCGTTGGAGGAGGTGCACACGGCGCCGTCGTGCTTGCCGCAGAACGCCTTGATGTCGGCCGAGGAGTTCATGTACGTGATCGGCACGACCTGGTCGACGACGCCGGCGTCGGTCAGGGCGTCCCAGGCGTCCTCGACCTGGGCGAGGCGGGCCATGTCGGCCATCGAGCAGCCGGCCGCGAGGTCGGGCAGGATCACCTGCTGGTCGTCGCTGGTCAGGATGTCGGCGGACTCGGCCATGAAGTGCACGCCGCAGAAGACGATGTACTCGGCCTCGGGTCGTGCCGCCGCGTCCTTGGCGAGCTTGAACGAGTCGCCCATCACGTCGGCGAACTGCACGACCTCGTCGCGCTGGTAGTGGTGCCCGAGGACGAAGACCTTGTCGCCCAGCGCGGCCTTGGCCGCGGTCGCGCGTGCCACCAGGTCGGGGTCCGAGGCCGGCGGCAGGTCGCCGGGGCACTCGACGCCGCGCTCGGCGGACAGGTCCTTCCCACGGCCCAGGGGCAGCAGCGGCAGGTCGATCGTGGTCATGTGCTCATCCTCCCACGCTCGGTCGTCGAGCTCGTCGAGACGCCTCGGGGCGCTCGCAGACGCAACCACCCGCAGCACGACCGCATTCCGCCTGCGGCAGGATGACCACATGCGCGTCGTGATCGCGCCGGACAAGTTCGCCGGCACCCTGAGCGCGGTCCAGGCCGCGGACGCGATCGCGACCGGGTGGCGGCGGCGGGTGCCGGACGCCGAGGTCCTGACCGTCCCGATGTCCGACGGCGGGCCGGGGTTCGTCGCGGTGCTGCACGCCGCCCTCGGGGGCGACCTGGTGGCGGTCACCGCGACCGACCCGTACGGCGACCCGGTACCGGCCAACGTGCTCCGGGTCGGCAGCACCGCGTACGTCGAGACCGCCCAGGTCGTCGGGCTGGACCTGACGCCTCCTGCGCAGCGACGACCGCTGCACGGGTCGAGCGCGGGCGTCGGCACGCTGATCGCCGCGGCGATCGGCACCGGTGCCACCGAGGTCGTGATCGGTGCCGGCGGGACGGCGACCAACGACGGGGGAGCGGGTCTGCTCGCCGCCCTCGGGGCGACGTCCGACGGCGCGCCCCTGGACGCCGGCCCGGCGGGCCTCGAGGGCCTCACCGCGACCGACCTGTCCCCGGCGCTCGCCGCGGTCGACGGGGTCACGCTGGTGCTCGCCTCGGACGTCGACGTGCCGCTGCTCGGACTCGTCGGGGCCACCAAGACCTTCGGACCGCAGAAGGGCCTCGACGACGAGGAGCAGCTCCGCGTCGACGGGCTGCTCCAGCGCTTCGCCCTTCTGGCCGACCGCAAGCTGGCCGGCCAGAAGGGCGCGGGAGCTGCCGGCGGCATCGGCTACGCCCTGCTGCTGCTCGGTGCGGACCGGGTGCCGGGGGTCGACGTCGTCGCCCGGGCCGTCGACCTGGCCGGGGCACTGGTCGGCGCCGACCTGGCGATCACCGGCGAGGGCGCCTTCGACTTCTCCTCACGCTCCGGCAAGGTCCCGTACGGCGTCGCGCACGCGGCTACCGAGGCGCTGGTGCCGTGCATCGCCCTGGCCGGCCAGGTGCTGGTCGGTTCGCGGGAGATGCGCGCCCTCGGGATCGAGGCGGCGTACTCGCTGGTCGACCGCGTCGGGGAGGAGCGGGCCTTCGCCGCTCCCGCGGCCGCCCTGGAGGAGCTGGCCGAGCGGGTCGCCCGTACCTGGGGCCTCTGACCGGTTCGGTCGGGGAGGGCCGGGAATATCCACCGGTGTGAGACCATTGGGACTGATGAAAGGTCCCCCGATCACGGCACAGGGACCCCCTCGAACCCCACGGGAGAGCACCATGACCGAGCAGGTCGACACCACCAGCAGCGACGTCCGCGCCGACAGCATCAACGTCAGCGACACCGCGGCCGCGAAGGTGAAGAGCCTCCTCGAGCAGGAGGGCCGCGACGACCTGGCCCTCCGGATCGCCGTCCAGCCCGGCGGCTGCTCGGGACTGCGCTACCAGCTGTTCTTCGACGAGCGCACCCTCGACGGTGACGTCGTCACCGACTTCAACGGCGTGAACGTCGTCGTCGACCGGATGAGCGTCCCGTACCTGAACGGCGCCACCATCGACTTCGTCGACACGATCGAGAAGCAGGGCTTCACGATCGACAACCCGAACGCGACCGGTTCCTGCGCCTGCGGCGACAGCTTCCACTGAGCCACCTCGGGCGCTGACCCGGGCTGAAAATGCAGAAGACCAGGTGCCGAGCACCTGGTCTTCCTGCATTTTCAGCCCGGGTCAGCTTCAGTAGTGCAGGTGCAGCCTCGAGGCGAGGTGGGCGGTCGCGTCGGAGATGGTGATCTCGGGCTTGGTGCTCTCGCGGGCGTCGAACTCGATGGACGGAGCGGCACCGATCTCGAGGCCGGCACGCTGCTGCGGGATGCCCATCTCGGAGGCGCAGGCGAGGCAGTCGCCCGTCATCTTCACGGTCGTGTCCTGATCGTCGTAGGCAAGTCGCTGGTAGCTCATGACCTCGACGCTATTGGCTACTTCTGAGTACTCCTAGGCGTACTGACCGGTAGGCTCCAGAGTTCACGAAGCGCTCACACGAGCGCAACAAATCTCCCCGTTCTGGCTACCACACTGAGGACTCATGCCGCTCCTGATCGCCGGTTCCATCGCCACCGACCACCTGATGACCTTCGAGGGGAAGTTCGAGGACTCCCTGGTCGTCGAGCAGCTCGACAAGCTCTCGGTCAGCTTCCTGGTCAACGACCTCGAGATCCGCCGTGGCGGCGTCGCCCCCAACATCTGCTTCGGCCTCGGCCAGCTCGGCCTGGCACCGGTCCTGGTCGGTGCAGCCGGCGAGGACTTCACCGACTACCGCTCGTGGCTCGAGCGGCACGGCGTCGACTGCGAGTCGGTGCACATCTCCGAGACCAAGCACACCGCCCGCTTCGTGTGCACGACCGACACCACGATGGCCCAGTTCGCGTCCTTCTACCCGGGCGCGATGAGCGAGGCCCGCGAGATCGAACTGCTGCCGATCGTCGAGCGGGTCGGTGCCCCCGACTACGTGCTGATCGGCGCCGACGACCCGGACGGCATGCTCCGCCACACCGAGGAGTGCCGCCAGCGCGGCTACAGCTTCATCGCCGACCCGAGCCAGCAGCTGGCCTTCGGCGAGGGCGACCTGATCCGTAGGCTGATCGAGGGTGCGGCACTGCTGTTCAGCAACGAGTACGAGTCGCACATGATCGAGCAGAAGACCGGCTGGAGCGCCGAGGAGATCCTCGGCCTGGTCGGCACCCAGGTGATCACCCTCGGCAAGAACGGTGTCCGCATCGTCGCCCAGGGCCAGGAGCCGGTCGTCGTGCCGGCGCTGGACAACGTGAACGCCGTCGAGCCCACCGGCGTCGGCGACGCCTTCCGGGCCGGCTTCCTGGCCGCGACCGAGTGGGGCCTCTCGCACGAGCGCGCCGCCCAGGTCGGCTGCACGATCGCGGCGTACGTCGTCGAGACGGTCGGCACCCAGGAGTACACGTTCACCCGCGAGGAGTTCGTGGCCCGGCTCGGCGCGTCCTACGGCGACGACGCCGCGGCCGAGGTCGCCAAGCACTTCGGCTGAGGGACGTCTCGACAGGCTCGACGACCGGGTCGGCTCGACGACCGGGTCGGCTCGACGACCGGTCAACTCGGCTCGTCGAGCCGCGGCGGGACGACTACGAGAGACGGCGTACCAGGAACACCGGTACGCCGTCCTCGGCGTTCTCGGCCCCGAGGAGCTCCTGGTCGCGCATCCGGCACCAGGCCGGGACGTCGGTGCGAGCGGCGACGTCGTCGGCGGCGACACCGACCACCTGACCGACCTCGACCTCGCCGATCCTCTTGGCCAGCTCGATGATCGGTCGCGGGCAGAGCATCCCGCGGCAGTCCAGCAGCAGGTCCGGCACCGGCAGGTCGGTCACAGGCCGGCCTCGGCGCGGATCCGGCGGACGATGTCCGGCAGCACCGCCAGCAGCCGGTCGACCTCGTCCTCGGTGGTGGTCCGGGTCAGCGAGACCCGCAGGTTGCCGTGGGTGAGCGCCCCCATCGCGGCGAGCACGTGGCTCGGCTCCAGCGTGCTCGACGTGCACGCCGACCCGCTGGCGACCGCGAAGCCGAGGCGGTCGAGCTCGGTGACGATCGCCTCCCCGTCGACGTAGAGGAACGAGAAGGTCACCAGGTGGGGGAGCCGGTCGACCGGGTCGCCGACGACCTCGGTGTCCGGGATCGCCGCGACGCCGGCCCGGAGCCGGTCGACCAGAGCGTGCTGCCGGACGGCGACCTCGTCACGCACGGCGACGACGGCTTGCAGCGCCGCGGCCGCTGCCAGGGCGCCCGCGACGTCCTCCATCCCGGTAGCGCGCTCGTCGACCCGGTCGTCGCCGGGGAAGGGATTGCGCCAGCGCACTCCCTTGCGCACCAGCAGCAGGCCCACTCCCGCCGGTCCGCCCCACTTGTGCGCCGACAGCGCGGCCGTCGACCAGCCCTCGGGCAGCGCTACCCGCCCACCCGAGGCGCAGGCGTCGGTGAAGACCGGGGCGTGCTCGGCGAGCGCGGCGACGGGCTGGGTCGTGCCGACCTCGTGGTTGGCCGTCTGGACGGCGAGCACGGTCGCTCCGGCTCCGGCGGCCGGGTCGACGCGGCCGCTCGCGTCCACCTCGACCGTGGTGAACCGCCCGCCCCGCCCGGCGTGCCAGCGACCGGCGTGCAGGACGGACGCGTGCTCGACGGCCGTGGCCACGAGGTGGTCGCCGGTGCGGGCATGACCGGCGAGCAGGCCGAGCACGCCGAGGTGGACCGCGTGCGTGCCGCTCGGGGTGAAGGTGACCTCGTCGGGGCGCACGCCGAGGGCCTCGGCGGTGGCCTCGCGGGCGTTGTCCAGGAGCAGTCGGGCGGTCCGGGCCGGGCCGTGCAGTCGGCGCGGATCGGCGTACCCGTGCTCGAGAGCCTGCTCCAGCACGGACCGGGCGGCGGGGTGCAGCGGCTCGCCCGAGGCCGTGTCCAGGTAGGTCTCCACAGGGGAAAACTAGCCCCCGCCGCCGGATGATCGGAGATCGTGGTGAGCGGCACACCGTCCAACACCCCTACCTGGGACACGAGCCAGGGTTCCTCGGTAGTAGGGTTCGCTTGTCCGTCTCAAGCAGATGTTCGGTCAAGAGAGAGGGCTCGTTCGTGGGTCTGGAACTCCGCAAGCGCGCGCGGAACCTGACGGTGGGAGTCGCCACCGGTTCTGCCGTGCTTTTCCTGAGTGGTTGCTCGGCCGAGGACAAGGAGCAGATCAAGCGCCTTGCCATGCCGATCCCGGCGACGAAGGAGTCGCACCACATCTACGACCTCTGGCACGGGGCGTGGCTCGCCGCGATCCTGACCGGGATCCTGGTGTGGGGCCTGATGGCGTACGTCGCCATCAAGTACCGCCGGCGCAGCGAGTCCGAGGTGCCGGTCCAGACGCGGTACAACCTCCCGATCGAGATCTTCTACACCGTCGCCCCGGTGATGATGGTCATCGTCTTCTTCTTCTTCACCGTGCGCGCCCAGGACGACGTCCTGCACGCCCCGGCGAACCTGCAGGAGGCCAACTCGCAGGCCGACCTGAACGTGACGGTCGTCGGCCAGCAGTGGTCCTGGACCTTCAACTACACCAAGGGCGGCACCACGGTGAAGGAGACGGTCTGGGACGGCGGCACGCCTGCCAAGATCCCGACCCTCTGGCTGGTCAAGGACAAGTCCGTGTCCTTCGACCTCTACTCGCCGGACGTCATCCACTCGTTCTGGCCGATCGACTTCCTGTTCAAGATGGACGTCGTCCCCGGCCGCGCCGGTGAGAACCACTTCACCGTGACCCCGACCCGCGCCGGCACCTTCGACGGACGCTGCGCCGAGCTCTGCGGGGTCTACCACTCGCGGATGCTGTTCAAGACCAAGGTCGTCAGCCAGGCCGAGTTCGACGCCCACCTGGACGACCTGGTGGAGCAGGGCAACGTCGGCCTGAACGCCCCGGGCCCGTACAAGGCCGAGGTCGAAGGCCTCGAACACCACAACGGAGAAGTCGAATGACCGCGGTTTCCGACGCGCCCACCACCACGGCCGGCGCTGCCCCGACGCGAACCCTCGGCCAGCACGTCGTGCGGCTGATGACCACGACCGACCACAAGCTGATCGGCAAGCTGTACCTCGGCACGTCCTTCGCCTGGTTCATGGTCGGCGGCGTGATGGCGCTGCTCATCCGTTCCGAGCTCGCGTTCCCGGGCCAGCAGCTCGTCAACGACGAGGTCTACAACCAGCTCTTCACGATGCACGGCACGATCATGCTGCTGCTGTTCGCGACCCCGTTGTTCTTCGGGTTCGCGAACGTGATCATGCCGCTGCAGATCGGCTCGCCCGACGTCGCGTTCCCGCGGCTGAACATGTTCAGCTACTGGCTGTTCCTGTTCGGCGGCCTGATCGCCGCCTCCGGGTTCCTGACGCCGTCCGGCGCCGCTGACTTCGGCTGGTTCGCCTACGCACCGCTCTCCGACGCGGTCCGCTCGCCCGGCATCGGCGGCGACCTGTGGATCATGGGTCTCTGGCTCGCCGGTCTCGGCACGATCCTCGGTGCGGTCAACTTCATCACCACGATCATCTGCATGCGTGCCCCCGGCATGACCATGTTCCGGCTGCCGCTGTTCGTCTGGAACACCCTGGTCACCAGCCTGCTGGTCCTGATCGCGTTCCCGATCTTCGCCGGCGCGCTCCTCTCCCTGGAGGCGGACCGCAAGCTCGGCGCCCACGTCTTCGACGCCAGCCACGGCGGTCCGATCCTGTGGCAGCACCTGTTCTGGTTCTTCGGGCACCCCGAGGTGTACATCATCGCGCTGCCGTTCTTCGGCATCGTGACCGAGATCCTGCCGGTCTTCAGCCGCAAGCCGCTGTTCGGCTACATCGGTCTGGTCGCCGCGACGCTCGGCATCGCGATCCTCTCGGTCGCCGTCTGGGCCCACCACATGTTCGTCACCGGCGCGGTCGACCTGCCGTTCTTCTCCGGCATGACGTTCCTCATCGCGGTGCCGACAGGCGTCAAGTTCTTCAACTGGATAGGCACGATGTGGGGGGGATCTCTGTCCTTCGACACCCCCATGCTGTGGTCGATCGGCTTCCTGACGACCTTCCTCTTCGGTGGTCTGACCGGCATCATCCTGGCCTCGCCGCCGCTGGACTTCCACGTCTCGGACTCGTACTTCGTGGTCGCGCACTTCCACTACGTCGTCTTCGGCACCGTGGTGTTCGCGATGTTCGCCGGCTTCTACTTCTGGTGGCCGAAGATGACCGGCCGGATGCTCGACGAGCGCCTCGGCAAGATCCACTTCTGGCTGCTGTTCGTCGGCTTCCACACCACCTTCCTGGTCCAGCACTGGCTCGGCGTCGAGGGCTTCCCGCGCCGGTACGCCGACTACGCCGACCGGGACGGCTTCACGACGCTCAACCAGATCTCGACGATCGGTGCCTTCCTGCTCGCGTCCTCGACGCTGCCGTTCCTCTGGAACGTGTACAAGTCGCGGCGCGGTCCGAAGATCACCGTCGACGACCCGTGGGGCTGGGGCCGTTCGCTCGAGTGGGCGACCAGCTGCCCGCCGCCGCGCCACAACTTCGTCACCATCCCGCGGATCCGGTCGGAGTCCCCGGCCTTCGACCTCCACCACCCGGAGATCGCTCTTTCCAGCACATTGGGATCCTAAGCTTAGAATTCCACGTGGACAAGTTGTCGCG